>JAEEGI010020936.1_pt1 | contig 13043 bp, 10 predicted proteins | sample 8958751 | NCBI WGS metagenome assembly JAEEGI01 (sample SAMN16246545, study PRJNA631951) | gut metagenome | biome: gut microbiome; feature: rumen; material: KS-attached | host: Bos | place: Iran: Karaj | collected 2018-10
ACCAATCTTGCACCACACCCACCCATCCGGCAGCTCAAAGGGCACGTCCTTCGGATAATGGGACGTATCACCAGCAGATTTGCTCTTTTTGGGAGCCTTAATCTTGCCCTCTTTAATCAGTTGTTCCTTCTCGGCGCGAATGCGTTCAAGGAGTACGGAAGCCGGTTCATCGTTCGGGTCTTGGGGCACAAGTTTGCCATGGATAGCAAGATCCAGTATCTTCTGACGGAGTTTCTTGGTATCCATTATTCCTCGATATTTGCGATGAGTTCTTTGAGCTTAGCCACGGCCTCGGCAATCTTGTTACTCTTATCCTCTATGGAGGAAACCAGTTCGGCAAGAGTATAGTCCGTATCGTCCTGGAACTTGATCCAGGTGATGTCCAGACTGGTCTTGTCCCTTTCCAGAATATCCTTAACCGAATACTTGCGCCAGCGGCCGTTGGGGTTGGTCTCTGCATTGTAAGTCTCTTGGCGGGCATTGATGTTCTCAGCATGGTAGCAGGCAACAAAGTCGTCCAGATGATGGCGCTCCATGGTATTGTTTGCCAGTGTGTGCTTGATGCCGGTACGATAGTCATAAAACCAGATATCCTTGGTCTTTTCACCCTTCTTGAAGAACAGCACGTTGGCCTTGACGCCCTGGGCATAGAAAATGCCGGTAGGCAGGCGCAGGATGGTGTGAAGGTTGAAGTCGGAAAGCAGCCTCTTGCGGATTGTTTCGCCGGCGCCGCCTTCGAAGAGAACATTGTCAGGGAGAACGACCGCGGCACGACCTCCATTCTTCAGCATAATCATCATGTGCTGAAGGAAGTTCAACTGGTTGTTCTTCGTATCCACATAGAAGTCCGGACGGTTGATTTCCACTGAACCAGCCGGTCGCGTTCCGAAAGGAGGATTTGCGAGAATGACATCCACCAGCGTCGAGGGCTCGCTCTCCAGAGAGTCGCGGCACTCGATAGGGCTCCGATCTGTTCCTATCCCATGCAGATAGAGATTCATGGAGGCAAGGGTGACAACGAGTGGCGTGTTATCTACGCCATGCAGGGCCTTCTCGCGAAGGAATTTACGCTTTTCCTTGTCTGCAGTCTGTTCCTTCATGTAGTCATAGGCTGTGAGGAGGAACCCACCGGTTCCGCAGGCCGGGTCGGCAACCGTTTCGCCGATTTGAGGACGCGTTACATCGACCATTGCCTTGATTAGAGAACGAGGTGTGAAATACTGTCCCGCTCCACTCTTCCTGTCCTTACCGTTTTTCTCCAGAATACTCTCGTAAATGGCGCCCTTCACATCGCCGTCCATCACGAGCCATGATTCTTCATCAATGAGAGAAATTACCTTTTGCAGGTAAACCGGCTTATCGATTTTGTTCTGGGCTTTTGTATAAATCGTGCCTATGAGATTCTCCTGGTCGCTCAGGACCTTGAGCGTCTTTTCATACTGGGCAATCAGATCCAAACCGTCCAGATCGATTAAGTCTTCCCAGCGGTAGCCTTCCGGAATGGCAGAAGTCTCTCCAAAGGTTTTCACATTCTCGTCGTCCATCTTGAGGAACAGGAGATAGGTCAGTTGGGTGATATAATCCGTGAATCCAACGCCCTGTCCTGAAAGAACATCGGCAAGTTTCCAAACTTTATTGATAAGGGTTTGTTCTGATGACTGTTTAGCCATAATGTGTTATGCTGTTTTTCTGTAAATCATAAATTGAGAAAGAGAAGACAGAACTTGGTTGGCCTTGTCACGACCGCCAAAGGCCTGGATAATCTGCCCAGCCTGGGTCTTGTCTTCTTCCTTAATATCATCAATCGCGCATGAACCGTTTGTAATAATGTAATTTACAACCTGCTGAAGAAGATATTTCTGCGATTCTGAAATACCTCGCTGTGTCTGGCCACACCAAAGGTTAAAGTATTTAGCAGCATCGCCTTTAAGGCTTTCCAATTTCGGTATATGCTTGAATGCAAAGCGAACCAGTTGGATGATATTGGTTAGCGCCTCTTTTTCATCTTTCGTAGTGAACTTGACCACATCGGCAGGCCGCACAATCGCATAGGTATTCCATAAGAGCGCCGGATTGAATTTTGCGTTGACATAGCGCAGTTGCGTATCAAGTTCCTTCAGCATGGAGTATGTGATCGGCTCTCCCTGATTATTATAGATAATGCGGAGGGCTTCCATTTCATCCTTATGCTCAAATACGTATTTTTCAAAACTTGCCGTGGTCTGTGATGCCTCTTCGATGGAAAACCCCTTTGAAATCAGTTCGTCTTCGCCGGGAATGAGGATTTTGACAAAACCGGCATTCAAAACAAGCAGGTAATTGCGCGCATCCGGATGGTTGGCGAGGGCGGAAACCAGGCCTTTCCTCTCATTGTTTGGATCGTTGATATTTACGAATGGGGAAAGCAAACCACTTCCTAATGCCTCATAGATACTAAATGCGATATCCTTCATATCCTTTCCGGCGAGATTGGTAAACTTGGTCCGTTGCTTTTCATCGGCCTTATTATAAATACGCGAAAGCCTGCTAGCCAAAATTTTGAGATATTCGTCATCCACATATCCATGCGTGATTCGTTCCAAAAGCTCTTTCAGGGGCATCGTAGCTGGACGAGGATCGGTTCCCGGGCGGGTAACCTTCATCTCATGCTCGGTTACGCCGACGGCATCCACAAGATAGAACAAGTCTTTGCTAAAGGCATTGGGCGTAACAATCCGAAGTTGCTCGTCGCCGATGGTTCTTACACCACGGCCCTTCATCTGGGTATAAAGGGATTCAGACTCGATATCACGCATGAACATCACCACCTCAATGGGCTTAACATCTGTGCCAGTAGCCACCAGGGTAACAGTAACGGCTATTCGGAATTCCTTATCATTACGAAAATGGCGGATGAGTTCGTTGCTATTGCCGGCTGAGTAAGTGATTTTCTGAACGAACTGGGGGTCGTTCTCCTTTCCGAAGACTTCTTTGGCAATCTGGACGATATTGCTTGCATGAGCATCATTAAGGGCGAAAATGAGTGTTTTTGGCAGATAATCCATGTTCGGCTCACGAGCCGGATCATTGAACATTTCAGAATAGACAGCATCGCGGTAGGTTTCCAATACCAGCTTTATCTGGGAGGGATTGACGATGCTTCGATTCAATTCATTGCCGGTATATGTCTTTTCGCCACTATTCTTCACATTTTCCACCTTGCCGGTATAACGTGTAACTTGTTTGAAGTCTTCTCCATCTCTAATCGCGCCTCCATCCTCTGTCGCTTTAGTCTTGATTCGGTAAACACGGTAATCTACATTGACGCCATCGGCAATGGAACGCTCGAGAGTATAGTTAATTACACGATTATTGTTGAAGAACGCTTCTGTTTCAGGGGCGGGTGTTGCCGTAAGGCCGATTATGCGAGCCGAGGAGAAATACTCCAGCACGGAGCGCCAGGAACCATAAATGGAGCGGTGGCACTCGTCAACAATGATAAGATCAAAGTAATCTTTTGGCAGAGTCGGATTTTCCGGAAGAATCACTGCGGGTGTCGGGGTCTCGTCACCATCGTAGTTCTCGTCGTCATCCGTTTCTTCGATTTCCTCGCCCTTCAACAGGGAGAATAGCCGCTGAATAGTGGAAATAACGACATTGGAATCTTTTGGGATGGCCTGACTTCTCAGCCTATTCACAGTGAAAATGGTATTAAAAGCATCCCCGGTTTCTGTGAGCTTGAATTTCCCGAATTCGTCTTCCGCCTGCTTCCCAAGGTTATTACGATCCACCAAGAAAAGGATGCGGCGCATGGGAGTATACGAAAGGAAGCGGTAAGAGGCCATGCAGGCGGTATAGGTTTTTCCGGCCCCTGTAGCCAGTACCATATAGGCTCTGTTCTGACCCGAGCGAAAACTATTCTCCAACTCAGTGATGGCTTCGAACTGGCAATTGCGAAGACCTTTCTTTTTTAGTGTCGGAAGCCCAGCAAAATCGTCCTCAATACCTAGCATTTTGCAGATTTCCTTGGGCGTATGGATACTACCGACCGGAATATAGCTACAGTCTTTTTCCCGGAACAGGGTAACTTGACCGTTGGAAACATAAACTATGGGAAGAGGATTTGCGTAGAACTGATAATACTTGGTCAACTTTTGTGTGTACCCTTCGGCCTGAGAAATAACCTTGTCTGATGAGACGTCAGTGGCTGCTTTTTTAGCTTCCAATACGCCTACGGCTTTCCCGTTGATAAACAAAAGGTAATCAGCCTCTTTCCCTCCCTCAAGAATACCTTCCTTAATGGCTGCCGCCGTCAAGTTTGGAGAATACTCGTCTCTTGATACGACCTTCCAACCAGCATCCGTAAACATCTGGTCAATGAGCACGCGCGCTTTTTCCTCTGGCGTCATAGCTAGTTCAACTGTGATAAATGTTCCAAGAATCCACTCTCTTGCAGCCACAAAATTGCGAAAAAGAATTCTCTTTTCCTACGGTTTGCGCGGCGGGGAGTTGAGCTACACAAAAAAAGCAGGAAGTCTCATGGCCTCCTGCTTAATGCTGTTCGAGATTGGGCGCGCGTTTTACAAACTCTCGCGGATGATGTCGGCGATGTCGGACTCGGTGAGGGGCGCATAGGCGCGGTCGAGGCCTTCGTTGACGGCGATGTGGTGGGCCATCTCGCCGATCCGGCGCTCGTCGATGCCCAGCTCGCGCAGGTGCATCGGAATGCCGATGCTCGCAAAGAAGTCGTAGGTGGCGGTGATGGCGCGCTCCGCGATCTCGCGGGCGGGCAGGGTCGGATCGATTCCGAAGACATTGACGCCATACTTCACGAAGCGCGGTAAGGTGCGGTCGTTCAGGATCTTTCGCATCCAGCGCGGGGTGATGATGGCCAGGCCCCAGCCATGCGTGATGTCGTAGTAGGCGCTCAGCGCATGCTCGATGCCGTGGCAGGGCCAGCCGGATTCGCTGTTGCCCAGCGAGAGGATGCCGTTGCAGCCATAGGTGCAGGCGAGCATCATCTCGGCGCGCGCGGTGTAGTCGGTAGGGTTGTCGAGGCACTTGCGGCCGTTGACCATCAGGCTGCGGAGCATCGATTCGCAGAATCCGTCGTTCAGCAGGGTGGTGTCCTCCGCGAAGTACTGTTCCATCACGTGGTTCATGGCGTCCGCGATGCCGGCCGCGGTCTGGCCCTTGGACACGGTGAAGGTGTATTCCGGATCGAGGAACGAGACGGCCGGGTAGAGCAGGCGGTCCTGATAGCCGATTTTATCATTGGTCTCGGTGCGCGAGATCACGCCGCCCGCGTCATATTCGCTGCCGGTGGCCGCCAGGGTGAGGATGTCCACGATGGGCAGTGCCGCCTGCGCCTCGACCTTGTAGGAGATCAGGTCCCACGGATCGCCGTCGTAGCAGGCGCCCGCCGCGATGGCCTTGGAGCAGTCCAGCACGCTGCCGCCGCCCACCGAGAGGATCACGTCAATCCGGTGCTCCTTGCAGAGGCGCACGCCCTCCAGCACGCTGGGGTCGTATTTCGGGTTGGGCTGGATGCCGGGCAGCTCCACGATCTGCTTGTCTTTCAGGAGTTCCAGCACTTTTTGGTAGAGACCGATCTTTTTGATGCTGCCGCCGCCGTAGGTCAGAAGGACCCTGGGGCCGAACTGCGCCATGACTTTGGGCAGCTTGGCGATTGCGCCGCGACCGAAAATGAGGCGCGTCGGAGTCTGGTAGTCAAAGTTTTGCATTGGGAGTCTATGGGGTTTTGGGGAGTTGTTTGTGACAAAGATAGCGTTTGCTCTTTTTGGCGGGCTAGCGGCGGAGGAGGTGGGTGGCGGCGGCGGAGAGGGCGTCGTAGAAGTCGGGGCCATAGGCGTCGGTAAGGGGGCCGCGGAGGAATTCATAGACGCGGACGCCCTCGCGGCGACCTTTTTCAAAGGCGCAGCGGCAAATATCCCAGCGATGCAAGTTCAAGGCGATCAGCCCGTTGGAGAGGCGCGAGGCCCGGATGGGATAGAGCCGGCAGGAGATCGGCTTGACAAACCGGCAGCGGCCGGCCATGTGCGCGCGCTCGATTGCGCAGAAGCACGCGAGCCCCGCCGGAACGACCGATGCGGAGCCGGTCACCGACACCTTCTCGAAGCGCGTATAGACGCACTCCTCGGAGTGGCCCAGGAGGGGGGTGACCAGGTCGCCGTCGCGGTCCACTTCAAAATAGCCGACCTCGGAGAGGCGGGCGCGGGCGGCGTCGGTGAGCAGCGGAGCGTAGGCCGGAAAGGCCCGTTCGAGCTCCTCGCACTCGGCTTCCTGGAGGGGCGCGCCGCTGTCGCCCACAATGCAGCAGGCCCCGCGGCAATGATCGTAATCACAGCAGAAAAACTCCGTGACGATCTCCGTTGATACCAGAATGTCCCCGATTTGAAGGATGGAAGATTCCATAAACGGCATATCTTTTGCAAAATTAAACATTAGTGACTAATTTTGGAGGTTGAAAAACCGAAAAATCATTAAACAACTGATAACGATGAAAAAGATTTTTGCAGCACTTTTGATTGCGCTCTGCACGGCCGGAATGGCTGCTGCACAGGACATGGCGCAGGCGACCGAACTCGCAAAGCAGGCCAATGAATCCCTTACCACCGGTGACCTGGAATCCGCTCTGACCGGTTTCCGCCAGGCACTCGAGCAGGCTTCCATCTGCGGCGAAGAGGGCTTTGAACTTGTGAACACCTGCAAAGGCGTGATCCCCAAGATCCTGCTCAATCAGGCAAAGGCCAGCATCGCTGAAAACAAACACGACGAGGCTGTTGCCAAACTCAAAGAGACCGCAACCGTCGCCGCTGAATACGAACAGCAGGAGACGGCCGATGAGGCCAACGGCCTGATCCCGCAGGTCCTCACCCAGAAGGCAAATTCTCTGCTGAATGCCAAGGATTTCACGGGCGCTATCTCCGCCTACAAGGATGTCCTCGATATCGACCCGGCCAACGGCAACGCATACCTGCGCATGGGCATGGCTTATAACGGAAAGGGTGACCTCGACGGTGCGATCGACGCATTCGACAAGGCCCTCGCCAACACCCCGGAAGGCAGCCAGGACGCTGTCAAGAAGCAGCTTTCCAACGCTTACCTGAAGAAGGCCAACGGCCACTACAAGACCAAACAGATGAAGGAAGCGCTCGAGTTCGCCCAGAAGTCCATCGAGAACCTGGACAACGCCAACGCGGAAAAGATCGCGGGCCATGCAGCTATGTCGCTCAAGCAGAACAAGGTAGCCGCTGAGGCTTACGAGGCATATCTCGCCCTGAAGCCCAACGCATCCGACAAGGTCCAGATTACCTATCAGCTCGGCACCGCCCTGCAGGCTCTCGGCGACAAAGACAAAGCTTGCGGTTACTTCAAGACCATTCAGGACGACCCGAAGTGGGGCGAAGCAGCCCGCTACCAGCTCACACAGCTGAAATGCAACTAGAGCTTCTGGCTCCCGCCGGCACTAGAGACATCGGCATCGCGGCGATTGACTGCGGTGCCGATGCCGTCTATATCGCAGGCCCGCACTTCGGAGCCCGGCAGGCAGCCGGCAATCCGGTGGCGGAGGTCGGCGAGTTGGCACGCTATGCCCACCGCTTTGGTGCCAATGTCTATGCGGTGGTCAACACCATTCTGTTCGACGACGAGCTGGAAGCCGCCCGCGGGCAGATGGTGGCCCTGGCCGAGGCGGGGGTCGATGCGTTCATCATCCAGGATTTCGGGATCCTGAAAATGGATCTTCCCGCCGTCCCGCTCTTTGCCTCCACCCAGACGGCCATCCGCACGCCGGAAGACGCCATGCGGCTGGAGGCGCTGGGATTCAAGCGGTTGATTCTTGAGCGGCAGCTGTCGCTCGACCAGATTCGCGCCATCCGCGCAGCCGTCAAGTGCGACCTGGAATTCTTCGTGCACGGAGCGCTTTGCGTGAGCTACAGCGGCCACTGTTACCTGAGCCAGGCCCTTGCGGGGCGGAGTGCCAACCGCGGCGCCTGCGTCCAGGCCTGCCGCTCGCGCTACAACCTGCTCGACGGCGAGGGACACGTGCTGCTGCGCGACCGCAGTCTGCTCTCGCTCAAGGATTTCCGGCTGGACGAACGGCTGGGCGATCTGATCGCCGCCGGCATTTCGTCGTTCAAGATTGAGGGGCGCCTGAAGAACGCCTCCTACGTCAAAAATGTGGTGCGGCACTACCGCGCGCAGCTCGACGCCTACCTGGCGGCGCATCCCGAGCACACCCGGGCTTCCGCCGGGGCGCCGGTGGGGGGCTTTACGCCCGATATCGACGCCACCTTCAACCGGGGCTACACCCAGGCCTGGCTGGACGGCCGGCGCGGCGCGTGGAACTCGGTGGATGCGGCCAAGTCGCTGGGCGCCTACCTCGGCACGATCCGCGCCATCGAGGGCAACACGATCGTGATTGACACGGCGCGCACGCTGGCCGCCGGCGACGGGCTGGCGTTCATTCCGCGCGAGGGCGAACTGACCGGCATGCGCATCGAGGCGGTCCTCGGACCGGCGGGAGGACAAGCGACGGGACGGCCGGCGGGCGTGCGGGTACGGCTCAAGAGCACCGCGGGCCTCTATCGCGACCAAAAAGTTTATCGCAACCTGGACAGCGCGCTGGAGCGGGAGCTGGAGCGGAATATGCCGCACCGGCTGATCGACGCCGTGATCGACTACCGGACCGCCGGCGGCCGGACCACCTTCACCGCCCGCGTGGCCGAACCCGGCGGGCAGACCGCGGAGGTCTCTTTTGCGGAAACGGCGGACGTGGCCCGCAACCCGGAAACCGCGCTGGAGACACTCCGGAGCCAGCTTTCCAAGACCACTGAGCCCTACCGGTTCACGCTGGGCAAGGTCGAGGGCGACGCCGTCTATTTCTATCCCGCCGCCGTCCTCAACGGTATCCGCCGCCAAATGAGCGCAGCCTTGGCAGACAACCAGCTGACTACCAGCGGAATAGCCGCCAAGGGCGAGACCCGCGGCGGCGTGGGCGGCCCGCTGGGGGCGCTCGACTACCGGGCGAACTGCGCGAATCACCTGGCGGAGCAGGTGTACCGGGAACTGGGCGCAGAAAGCGTGGCGCCGGCCTACGAGCTGGAGGCCCCGCGGGGCGCCGAGGTGATGCGCACACGCTACTGCATCAAGCATGAGCTGGGCCTCTGCCCGAAACAGCACCCGGCCCAGGCACCCCGGGAGCCCCTCTGGCTCGAGAACAACGGGACCCGATTAAAATTGGAATTCGATTGCAAGAATTGCGAAATGGTTGTAATTTTGTAGGCTATGCTGTTCGAGGAGATCATAGGAAACGACGAACTGAAGCGTCTTCTGCCGCAGATGGTGCGGGAGGGACGGCTGCCGCACGCAGTACTCTTCACCGAGGAGGGCTGCTGGGGCGCAATGGCCTTTGCCCTGGCCCTGGCGCAGTACGTCAACTGTGAGCAGAACACGGCCCCGGCGACGCCGTCGATGTTCGGCGATGCCGAGCCCGCTACCCCCGCCGAAGATTCCTGTGGCGTCTGCGACTCCTGCCACAAATACGGCAAGTTGATCCATCCGGACCTCCATTTCGTCTTTCCGGTGAGCGCCGGCAAGGGACTCTCGGAGTCTGAGAAGAAGGCGCCGATTTCCGACTACTTCCTCCCCGCCTGGCGGGAACTGGTGCTCCGCAAGCCCTACTTCTCCGAACAGGAGCTCTACGACGCTATCGGCATTGAGAACAAAAGCGGCGTCATTACCGTCAACGAAGCCAAGCGTATCCTCGAAAAACTCTCGCTCCGGGCCTTCGAGGGCGAATACAAGACGATGATCATCTACCTCCCCGAGAAGATGAACCTCGACGCCGCCAACAAGCTGCTCAAGCTGATTGAAGAGCCGCCGGCCGGGACCCTGTTCCTGCTGGTCTCGCACAACCCGGAACGCATCCTGCAGACCATCCGCTCGCGCTGCCAGCGGATCCAGCTCAAACCGCTGAGCCGCGAAGAACGGCGCGCCGCCGGCCTCACCGCCGCCCCCAACCCCGAATTCGCCGAGATCCTCCAGCGGCTGCTGGCGGTCTCGCTCGACAAGAAACTCATCGACACCTTCCCCCTGTGGGAATCCCTCTCCGAAATGGGACGTGAACGACAGCGTGACTGGTGTCTCTACGCTGAACAATATATCCGAAAAATCTATCTGGTTGCCTCCTCGCTCGAGGCGCTCGCCGACCTGGAAGGCGACGAAGCCGACCCCATCCGCGACTTCGCCCGCCGCCTGAGCCCCGCGTTCTACGAAAAGGCCTTCAAGGCCCTCGAGAGCGCCCTGTCGTCTATCGACAGCAACGTCAACGCGAAGCTGACCTTCTGCAACCTGAGCAACATTTTTCTCCTTTCCGCCTGATTATGATCCTCAAAGAACCCGGCTCCAAGAGCTTCGACTGCGCGCGCGGCTGCGATGTTGACCGCAAGTCCGACGGTGCGCTCGAAATCAACTATAACACCCGCTGCTGCAAACTGGCTAATTTCAACTGGCTGGAGGGCATCCCGCAGGACGAATTCCGCAACCTCTACGAAGTCCGCTTCAAAAACACCCGCAAACTGGTCTTCCGCAACGAATCCGGCCAGGTGATCAAAACCGGCGATATCGTCGTTGTGGAGGCCCAGAACGGCCATGATGTGGGCATTGTGACGCTGGAAGGTCCGCTCGTCGTGCACCAGCTGCGCCGCCACAATATCGACCCCAGAACCTACGAATTCCACAAGATCTACCGCCGCGCCAAGATCCTCGATATCGAGCGCTGGCAGGAGGCGATCGCCCGCGAACAGGCGGTGATGATCCGCTCCCGGCAGCTCGCCGCGCGGCTGGGCCTCAACATGAAAATCGGCGACGTGGAATTCCAGGGCGACGGCACCAAGGCCATCTTCTACTATATCGCCGATGCCCGCGTGGATTTCCGCCAACTGATCAAGGATTTCGCTGCGGAATTCGGCATCAAGGTGGAAATGAAGCAGATCGGCGCACGCCAGGAGGCCGGCCTGATCGGCGGACTGGGCGTCTGCGGGCGGCCGCTCTGCTGCTCCGGCCATATGGCTGAATTCCAGTCCATCACCACCCAGGCAGCCCGCGCACAGGATCTCTCGCTCAACCCGCAGAAGCTGGCCGGACAGTGCAGCAAGCTCAAGTGCTGCATCAACTATGAGGCCTCGGTCTATCTGGACGCCCGCAAGGGTATCCCGCAGGTGCGCGAACCGCTCGAGTTTGAAGACGGACCCGCCTGGCTGGTCAAGACCGACACGCTGCGCGGCCTGTTGTGGTTCTCCTACGACAAGGACAACCTGGCCAAGATCTGGCCACTGACCGCCCCGCAAGTCCGGGAGATTCAGGAACTCAACCGCACCGGCCGCAAACCCGCCTCCCTGATGGAAGACGACAAACCGGAGGCGCCGGAATTCGTGAGCGCCGTGGGCGACGACAGCATCTCGCGCTTCGATGAGAAGAAACGCCGCAAGGGCAACCACCGCGGCGGACGGCATCATCACGGCCGCAAGGGCGGCAACGGCAGTAGCGGCGGCGGTCAGGGAGGCGCGCAGTAGCGATGGGATCCAAGGACAAACTCAAGCGGTTCGCCGAGAACGAAACCTTCGCCTGCCTGCTGCAGCCCCGCACCGCCGAGGTGCTCGGCACCGACCATCCCATCAAAGGCCACTGGGGCGAACGGATGTTCCACAATGACAACCCGATCGTGCTGGAGCTCGGCTGCGGCAAGGGGGAGTATACGGTGGCCCTGGCGGAGCGCTTCCCGGAGCGCAACTTCATCGGCATCGACATCAAGGGCGCACGCCTCTGGAAAGGGGCCAAATACGCCACGGAAAAGCCCCTGCCCAACGTGGCTTTCATCCGCACCCGGATCGAATTTATCACATCGCTGTTCGCCCCGGGAGAGGTTGCTGAAATCTGGATCACCTTCGCCGACCCGCAGGAAAAGAAGGCCCGCAAACGGCTCACCGCACCGGGATTCCTGGCCCGCTACAACCAGATTCTCGCGCCCGGGGGAATCGTCCACCTGAAAACCGACAGCCGGCTGCTGCACAACTACACCCTGCAGGTGGCCGCGGTCAACGGCCTGCCCGTGCTCGTGCACGACGAGGATATCTACGGCCACGGCCTGGCGGACGAGGTGCTCTCCATCAAGACCTTCTATGAGCAGAGCTTCCTGGCCAAGGGCATTCCCATCACCTACCTGGCCTTCCGGCCGGGCACAAAAAAACCGCTCGCAGAGCCTGATTGGGATCAGACGCCCTACGAGCAGTCTTACAAAACTTCTACGCGGAACGGTTAGAACTTGAGTGCGAGGGATACCAGGAAGGTAGCCTCGGAGATGTTGTAACCTTCTTTGTCTTTGTAGTTGTCAGCCAGGGTCTTCCAGTCCTTGAACTCGCCGAAGCCCCAGTTGTACTTGGCCGTGATCTGGACGAACGAGAAGAGTTCGACGCCGACACCGAGGCCGATACCATAGTCAAACTTTGCGTCCTTTGCCTTCTGGATGATGTCGGCATAGGTGGTTTCAGCCTGCTCTGCACCTTCACCGGTCACAGCCTGCGAGAGGTTGTAAGCGAAGTAAGGAGCCGCAAAAACGAACGGCTTCACCACGAGGAGGTCGATGCCCCACTGTACGTTGGCAACCAGCTGAAGGGTGTTCAGCTTGAGGTTGGCCGTGTCGTCGAGAGAGGAGCTGTTCACCTGGTAGAGGAGTTCCGGCTGGAGGGAGAAGCCCAGGAGGCTGCCCGTCTGGAAGCCGATACCAGCATGGAAGCCAGCAAAATTTTTGTAGTCAAAGTCCTTGATGTTCTTCAGGTCTTCCTTATAGTTGAAGTCCGAGTAGTTGACACCTGCCTTGACAACGAGACCGCCGCCTGCGTTTGCCGTTGCGCATACGGCAAACAGCATCACGAACGATGCAAACAAAACAGATACTTTTTTCATAATATTATGAGTTAAAAAAGATTATTGATCTTGGCTTCGAGCTCCGGCTTGGGCAGTGCGCCTACGCTGCGGTCCAC
>JAEEGI010020937.1_pt1 | contig 13042 bp, 14 predicted proteins | sample 8958751 | NCBI WGS metagenome assembly JAEEGI01 (sample SAMN16246545, study PRJNA631951) | gut metagenome | biome: gut microbiome; feature: rumen; material: KS-attached | host: Bos | place: Iran: Karaj | collected 2018-10
CTTTTATCTGCATTTTTGTAACATGGTTATGGTACGGACGTAAGCGGTGTTTATGCCCGTTTTGTCCGAGGTGCTTCCGGATGAAGGTATTGTCCTTTGTGTTTAGTTTGTTTTCCGTATGCAATGGCATGAGACGGACAATGGTGATAGCAAGCGAGGCACATCGTACACTGGTTTTGCCAATGCGGGCCCTCGGTGCCGATAATTATATTCTTGGTGGGGCATACGTCAACACAGATTCCGCATTGTGTACATGAATCTTTGGTGTGAAAAGGCTTGTCATCCATCAAATAGTGTCTGAATAAGCCGCCGAGAATGTAGGTCTTGGTATATGGGAAATGGCCCGGATGAACATCGAATACCCCACGTTGTTTGCGTTTTATATGAGTTGCAATCATTTGTAGCCGTTGTGGCGAAGCCGATAGCTTGCTTTCTTTGAGTTTATCCGAATCTACGTCAAATCCAGGCAGACATACGTAAGAATCGGGCATGACAATGGTCCAGGCACTGTCAACATGGAGATTTCGAAGTGTGAATGCCTGACGTACACGTTTGAGCAGCTTGCCCGTATCGTCGCCGCAGGTGGTTACAAAATAGATATATGTACTGTCGAGCATGTTTTTTTGCCGACTGATGTCCTTCTTGTCTTGGTATTGGAGCGACAGACAATTTATAAAAGTCCTTACAATGGGCGGGATGTCCCATCCGTAGGTCGGGAAGACAAATCCGATGGGTTCTTCTTGCGATATATTATATAAGGTATCGTTTTTTTGAAGTGCTTCTGCGATGCTGACGAGTTTCTCGTTTAAGTTGTCGGCAAGTGAACGGGCTGCCCATGCAGAGTTTCCTGTACCTGAGAAGTAGAAAATCATGGTTGCGTTTAAGAAAATGTGGCAGGGTGGACGACAAGACGGCTTTGGAATACGAAACAATCTTTGAAGATTTCAGCAGCTTCTTCGAAGGGATGGCGGAACAGGCCATAGACGGCACTACCGCTGCCACTCATCGATGCATATATGGCATGCATATCGTAAAGTGTTTCTTTGATGGCCGCAATCTGAGGATACAGTCGGAAAACGTGGCGTTCGAAATCGTTACTAATGCTTTCGCGCCAGGTTTCTACGGGTTGACTCAACGCAGTACGGAAATCGTGCTTCGGTTGTGAAGGTTCGATTCCGGCATATGCCTCTCGTGTGGATACAGAAAGGGGTGGCTTTACAATAAGAATGTGGTAGTCGGACAAATCTATGGGATAGGTTGACAATTGGTCGCCTATGCCGTGGGCTAAGGCAGATTCATTGCGTATGAAAAAGGGACAGTCGGCGCCGAAATCAGACAGGCGGTCGACCATGTCTTGTGTCGATAGACCCAGTTTGAACTGTTCGTTAAGCAATCTCATCATAAACGCAGCGTCACTGCTGCCTCCGCCGAGCCCGGCCCCAGTTGGGATGCGTTTGTACAGATGTATGGTTTGCGGAGGCAAATGAAATTCGTGTTTAAGTGAGAGAAACACGCGGACAACCAAATTGTCGTCCGGCTTACCTTCGATAGGGGTTCCGGCAAGTTGCAACTCGTACTCGGTGTCATAAAAATCGAGCGGTTTTATTTCGAGTACATCTTGTAAAGGAACGGGTAGGAACAACGTTTCTATGTTGTGGTAGCCGTCATCCCGTTTCTCGGTGACGTAAAGTCCGAGATTTATTTTTGCGTTTGGGAAGCAGATCATCGCTAGTCGGTTTTTGGTTGTTCAAAATTACGGAAAATTCTGTATAATCCAAATGAATTGGTCCATAAAAGGGATTTTGCGGAATGAAAATCTTAACTTTGTAAATCCAAATTGAATGCAGATGAATCAAGGTAAGGTAGTCTTGGTTACAGGAGCCAGCAGCGGCATCGGACATGCTGCTGCGCTGATGCTATGTCAGGCCGGGTGGCGCGTATATGGTGCAGCCCGTCGTCTGGAACGGATGTGCGATTTGCAAGAGCAGGGAATCGGTATTCTGTCTTTGGATGTTACAGACGAAGAAGCCTGCCGCTTGTGTGTACAAACGGTTTTGGAGCGTGAAGGTCGTCTTGACGCGTTAGTAAACAACGCTGGCTACGGTTTATATGGAGCCGTGGAAAATGTACCTCTGACTGAGGCTCGCCAACAACTGGATGTGAATCTTATAGGCTTGGCCTGCATGGTACGACATGCCCTTCCCGCGCTGCGGGAAAGCAGAGGGCGCATCGTAAATGTGTCATCGATGGCCGGACGTCTGCATACGGCTTACGGAGCATGGTATCACGCTTCGAAATATGCCTTGGAAGGTTTTACAGATTGTTTGAGGCTCGAGGTGGAGCCGTTTGGCGTAAAGGTATGTCTGATTGAACCGGGGCTAATCCGAACGTCGTGGCCCGATGTAGCCATCCGCCATTTGGAAGAAACGTCTTGTGGTGGTCAATATGAGGCTTCGTCGCACCGGGTAGCCGACACCATGAAACGTATGTATGCCCTCCGCTGGTGTACACCTCCAGAAAGCATTGCCAAATGCATAGTGAAAGCTCTAGTGTCGCCTTCGCCGCGTGCCAGGTACCTTACGGGGTTTTTGGCAAGGCCTGCCGTGCTGGCCAAACGGCTTTTGCCGGCGAGATGGTATGACAAGATAGTCCGTAAGGTGGAGAAAATGTGATGAATGCGGATTTTTGATAAATGAAAGTTTGATATGTTGTTTCCTAAGTCGGACATAAAACAAACAATACCAAATATAGAAAATTTTATGTCCCACATCGTAGCGATTACCTCTGACTTTTGTGTATCTTTGCACCAAATAGCAGAAAGAATATGCCTGATAACAGAACAAGAAGCCGAAAAAGTGTAGTAGGGGCTTCACAAGAAGAAAACTATGCCCACCTGCAGCCGCAGGCACCCGAACTTGAGCGTGCCGTATTGGGCGCATTGATGATTGATGGTAAAGCTTTCGACCTCGTATGTGAGATTTTGCAGCCCGAAAGCTTTTATGAGAAGAGAAACCAACAGGTTTACGAAGCCATAAGAGAGCTCTCGTCCGAGCAAAAGCCCGTTGACTTGCTCACAGTAACCAATAAGTTGAAAGAACTGGGCACACTCGACGATGTAGGTGGCCCGTTCTACGTGACACAACTGTGTGAAGGCGTCACAAATGCCGCCCACGTGGTTTACCATGCCGCCATTATTGCTCAGAAGTCCCTCTCGCGCCAGCTGATATCCTATACCAGCGAAGTACAGACGCTCGCATTCGACGAGACGATGGATGTAGACAGCCTGATGCAGGAGGCGGAGGCGAAACTCTTCGAGATTTCCAAAAAGAATATCAAGAAAGAATACACGCAGATTGCACCTGTCATCAGTGAATCCGTAGAATTGATTTACAAAGCTGCTAAACGTGAGAACGGAATGAGTGGTATACCGTCTTTATTCCGTAGTTTGGACAAGAAAACCAGTGGTTGGCAAAAGTCAAACTTGATTATTGTGGCTGCACGTCCGGCAATGGGTAAGACAGCTTTTGCATTGAGCATGGCAAAACAAATAGCGATTGATCAAAATATACCTGTGGCTTTCTTTTCTTTGGAAATGTCAAATGTAGAATTGGTGAATCGTCTGATATCTAATGTATGTGATATTAAAAGTGAGCACATCCGCAACGGACAATTGGATCCGCACGAATGGGTTCAGCTTGATGTGAAAACAAAAGCAATGGCCGACAAACCATTATATATTGATGATACGCCATCTTTGTCTGTCTATGAACTAAGAACCAAGGCACGACGATTAGTACGCGAGAAAGATGTGAAGCTTATCATGATTGACTATTTGCAACTCATGAATGCCAGCGGCGCAAAGTTTGGTAGTCGCCAGGAAGAAGTAAGTACAATCAGTCGAAATCTGAAAGCGTTAGCCAAAGAACTTGATATACCAATTATAGCATTGAGTCAAGTGAATCGAAACGTTGAGCAACGGGGCAGTATGCCTGGTGCGCAGGATGGACAAGATGCGAAACGTCCTCAATTAAGCGATTTGCGTGAGTCGGGGGCCATTGAACAGGATGCGGATATGGTTGTCTTCATTCATCGTCCCGAATATTATAAAATATATAAGAATGAGGACGGCACGGATACTAAAGGTACGGCGGAAATAATCATTGCAAAGCATCGAAACGGTGCTGTTGGTATCGTGACTTTGAAATTTGAAGAAGAATATGCCCGTTTTGTAAACAGGGAAGACAATCAAGTGGTGCAGGGAGCGCGTGAAGAGCGTGCTTCACGGGCCAATGCGATAGAACAAAGTCCTTTCCCGAACGATGATGACCCACTGGGTGACCCCCTAGGTCCTATTGACGTCGACGGTGAAATGGCACCTTAAACCGTTGAAAGGATTCCGATTCATCCCCAAGGTATTTAATGATGCGGGGCTTTGTTGTAAAAAGCTCCGCATATCTTTTGTAGAATGAGAAAATTGACGTAATTTTGCGCATAATTTATAAGCACAAGAATTTAACGATGAATATTTCGTATAATTGGTTAAAGGAATACCTTGATTTTGACTTGTCGCCTGAAGAAACCGGTAAAGCGTTGACATCGATTGGTCTTGAGGTCGGCGGAGTTGAGGAAAAAGAAACAATAAAGGGTGGCTTGAGAGGTTTGGTTGTTGGAAAAGTATTGACCTGCGAGCCACACCCTAATTCAGACCATCTGCATGTTTGCAGTGTTGACCTTGGAGTGGACGAACCGGCACAAATTGTTTGCGGTGCCCCGAATGTTGCCGCAGGACAAAAAGTTATAGTAGCAACTCTCGGATGTAAACTATATGATGGTGATGATGAATTCTTAATAAAGAAATCTAAACTACGTGGTGTCGAAAGTAACGGCATGATATGCGCGGAAGATGAAATCGGTGTCGGCAGTGATCACAGCGGAATCATTGTTTTGCCGGAATCTGCGGAAGTTGGAATGCCTGCAGCTGAATATTATCATGTGAAAAGCAACTATATTATTGAAGTTGATATTACTCCTAACCGTTCGGACGCATGTTCTCACTACGGTGTGGCTCGTGATTTGTATGTCTGGTTGATTAGAAACGGCAAAAAGGCTTCATTGCATCGCCCGGAATGTGATGCGTTCAAAGTTGACAATCATGATTTGGAAATAACGGTAGAAGTTGAAGACAAAGTGCGTTGTCCGCGCTATTGTGCAGTATCTGTTAAAGGATGTAAGGTACAAGAAAGTCCAGAATGGTTGCAAGAGCATTTGTTATCTATAGGATTACGTCCTATAAATAATATTGTGGATATCACGAACTATATTATGTTCGCTTATGGTCAGCCGTTGCATTGTTTTGATGCTGATATGGTGAAGGGCAAGAAGGTTATTGTCCGGACGCTTCCTGAAGGTACGTCTTTTGTTACTTTGGATGGTGTAGAGCATAAACTGTCTTCAGAGGACTTGGCCATATGTAACGCGGAGGAACCGATGTGTATTGCCGGTGTATTCGGAGGTAAGGGCTCGGGTACCTATGAAACAACGACGAATGTGCTTTTTGAAAGTGCTTATTTCAATCCTACCAGTATTCGTAAGAGTGCACGTCGTCACGGTCTGAGTACTGATGCTAGCTTTCGCTTTGAACGTGGCATCGATCCCAATGGTCAAATTTACGCTCTGAAACAGGCGGCAATCCTTGCCCGAGAGATTGCCGGCGGAACCATATCTATGGAAATTCAAGATTCAAATCCTACACCTGTAGCCGGATTTGAGGTGGAACTGAAGTATTCTTATGTAAACCAACTGATAGGTAAAGAACTCGGTCATGAAGTTATCCATGAAATACTGAATAGTCTTGAAATGGAGATCTTGGATGAGAACGCGGATGGTTTGAGAATTGTAGTTCCACCTTATCGTACGGATGTACAACGCCCGTGTGATGTGGTGGAAGACATACTGAGGATTTACGGTTACAATAATGTGGAGATTCCTCTGACGGTTAATTCTTCGTTAACGATAAAAGGAGAGACTGACCGGAGCAATAAGTTGCAGAATCTGATATCTGAACAGTTGGTAGGTGCAGGATTCAATGAGATAATGAATAACTCACTGACGAAGTCATCGTATTATCAAGATGGCGTGTTTGACAATGCACATGCCGTGAAGGTGATGAATCCGTTAAGTGAGGACTTGAGCGTGATGCGTCAAACTTTGCTTTTTGGCGGTCTGGAATCAATGAGGCGCAATATTAACCATAAGAATGCGAATCTGCGTTTCTTTGAATTTGGTAATTGTTACCGATACAATGAGTCGAATCGTCGTGAAGGCGTTGTACTCAGTGCGTATTCTGAAGACTGTCATTTGGGCTTATTCATTTGTGGCAAGCGTGTGGAAGGTTCGTGGTCGCATCCGGATGAAGAGAGTAATTTCTTTGAACTGAAGGCATGTGTTGAGAATATCTTGACACGTTTGGGACTTGTGCTTGGCTTGCTGAAGGTTACTCAAGAGAGCGACGATGTGTTTTTAGAGTCACTGGACATTATGAACCGTTCCGGCAAGAGTTTAGCCCGTCTAGGTATAGTTAGGCCGGAGCAAACGGCTAAAGCAGAGGTGATGCTTCCTGTTTACTACGCTGATCTTAATTGGACGCTGCTGATGAAGGAAACAAAGAAGAATACTCTCAGTTTCCACGAGATTAGTAATTATCCTAAGGTAAGCAGAGATTTGGCATTATTAGTTGATAAATCTGTTACGTTCCTTCAGATAGAGGAAGTCGCCTATACTACAGAAAGAAACCTTCTGAAACGTGTTGAACTCTTTGACGTATATGAAGGCAAGAACTTGCCTGAAGGAAAGAAAAGCTATGCCGTTAATTTTGTCTTGCAGGACGAAAATAAGACATTAAATGATAAACAGATTGAAAAGATAATGAGTAATATTGTCCGCAACTTGGAACAACGTTTGGGGGCAACTCTGCGATAAATGTCAGTTTGAATTTTATAAACATCAAAAATAAAAAGAACCATGGGAAGAGCTTTTGAATATAGAAAGGCAACAAAGTTGAAGAGGTGGGGACACATGGCCCGTACATTTACCAAAATCGGAAAACAAATTGCGATAGCGGTAAAAGCAGGCGGTCCAGAACCAGAAAACAACCCTACGCTTCGTGCCATAATTGCAAACGCAAAGCGTGAAAACATGCCGAAAGACAATATCGAGCGTGCAATTAAGAATGCAATGGGTAAGGATCAGAGCGAGTACAAGTCGATGACTTATGAAGGGTATGGGCCTCACGGCATCGCCATCTTCGTGGACACGCTCACAGACAACCCCACGCGTACAGTCGGTGATGTGCGTTCTGTCTTCAACAAGTTTAATGGCAACCTTGGAACTATGGGCTCTCTGGCCTTTTTGTTCGACCACAAGTGCGTCTTCTCTTTTAAAAAGAAGGACAATATGGACATGGACGAAATGATACTTGATCTTATAGACTATGGTGTGGAAGACGAGTACGATGAAGATGAAGAAGAAGGCAGCATTACGATTTACGGTGACCCGAAAAGTTTTGGCGAAATCCAAAAACATCTTGAGGAAAATGGTTATGAGGTCGTCGGAGCTGAATTTACGTATGTACCAAATGATTTAAAAGATGTGACTCCCGAACAACGTGAAACGATTGACAAAATGGTGGAACGCCTGGAGGATTTTGATGACGTTCAGACGGTATATACGAACATGAAACCTGAAACTATTGAAGAATAAGCCTAAAACATCAACAGTTTTATACTAGTAACAGGCGTGAGTTACGAAATAACTCCCGCCTGTTCTTTATATGGGTACTATTACCTGAGGTTTATTGATAGTCTTCTTTTGTAAACGACTCTTCCAGTGCCACGTGCTTGTCACTGTTTGCTTTGTAGATGTAACGGAACGTGATTCCGTGTTCCTTTGCTTTCTTCAAATCGAGCGAACGATTTACTTGTTTGAGTAGTTCTTCGCGGAACTTGTCACGGTTCTCTTGTATGGCGCTGTCAGTATAGAGAGTGTCTTCCATAAGATAATAATAACGTAGCGAACGGTCGGCTCGGTTGAAAACAATACTGTCAAGAGTTACGCCTTCTGCCACTTGCATGGGACAAATACGGCTTGTTTGCTTCATGGCTTCTATTTGGCACTGTTCGTCATAACTTTTGTTTTTGCAACCACCGACAATGATGGTCAGTATGATTGCTAAGGGTAGGAAACGATTCTTCATATTTTTGTCTAGTCTTTACCTGTAGTTTTAGAGTGCGAAGGTAGTGTTTTCTTTCCGCATGAACAAACGTTGGAGTTAAAACATTTGTGCCGCCAGGTAGACCGTTGGTATTCAGTAAACAGATTTTGCGTATAATTAATGGGACTAAGTGGATTTTATATTTGAGTAAAAAAGTATTATGACCTATATTGTTCTGCGAATGCTTAATACAAACTTTTCTGTCTTTTTGTAACGATGAACTATCTATTTCGTGCCTAAATTGTAATTGGGAGATGTCAAAACTGTGTTAATGTGCTTTTTTTGAGAGATAAAGCTTTAATTTAGTACGAAATAGTTGTAATTTTGCAGTCAAATGATGTTGGATGCTATGCATGAGCTAATGCAGGTGTTCGCACTAATAATAATAACTAAATTTGAAGTATATGTTAGAAGAAAAAGCCGGCATGTTAGCTGGAAAGGTTTGGGAAATCCTTAACGCCAATGGCGCTTTAACAGAAAAGGAAATCGTAAAAGAGATGAAGACTCGCAAGACCACAGAGTTCTATTTGGCTCTCGGATGGTTGCTTCGCGAAGGCAAACTGAATACATGGAACGAAGGTTCTGAAGTAAAGTTTGAACTTAAGTAATCCTTACGGTTTTTACATTAAAAACGTCTCCTGTGTCGTCTGACACGGGAGACGTTTGATTTTGAGAAATAGGGCGATTACCTGAAGTAGATATTCTTTCGTTTCTCTTCACCAATCGTTGTGCTTGGTCCGTGTCCGGTCAGAACGCTTGTGTCTTCTGGCAAAGTAAGAACTTTTTCTTTCAAGCTTTTGATAAGAGCCACGCCATCGCTTTCGGGAAAATCTGTTCGCCCGATACTCTGCCAGAACAGGCTGTCGCCACTAAACAAGACCTTTTCGTCTTCACAGTAGAAGCATATACCGCCTGGTGTGTGTCCTGGAGTTTCAATAATGTTTAGCGTATGATTCCCAAAAGCTACCTTGTCGCCTTCTTTTAAGTATCGGCTCACCGGTGTAGTCTCGATGTCAAGTTTTACTCCCATGATGCTTTGTGCTTGAAGGGATAACATCTTGTAGAGATCTGAGTCAGCTTGATGGAACTCGGCTTCTAGTCCATAGCGGTCGTAGATGGCGCGATTTCCAAACACGTGATCGAAGTGTGCATGTGTGTTTAACATGTGGACAAGTTTGAGATGGTTATTCTCAATATAGTCTTCGATACTTTTTTTCTCTTCTTGATAATATGCACCGTCGTCAATGATTACAGCCTCATGAGTTTCATCGTGGAGAACATAGCAATTCTCTTGAATCATATTGACGACAAAGGTTTCAATGTGTAGCATATCAGTTTTTATAAACGGGGATGTAAAGTATTTTCTTTGTTTCGAAAAACGGTTCACTGAAATAGTCGCTAATATCTGTTATCTGGTGCGGGACATGTAATGCCGCGGTTTCGTCATGTAGATCTCCGCCTTTAAGACAGATGATACCATTGTCCATATTATTGCGGCTCTTCGAAATAAAATTGTTCCGGACGATTTTAAGTAGTTCTGCGGCTGGCATAACTGCTCGACTAATGATAAAATCATAGTGACCTTTTTCTTCTTTGGCGTTTCTGTGTACAGCCGTAAGGTTTGCGAGCCCAATCTTGTTCGACACTTCCTGAACTACATGAATCTTTTTACCTATGTTGTCAATGAGACGAAAATGACAGTCGGGGAAAAGAATGGCCAAGGGTAAGCCTGGGAAGCCGCCTCCAGTACCTACATCGAGAATGGAACTGCCTGGAGTGAAACGAATGAACTTTGCAATGGACAATGAGTGAAGTACGTGGCGCTCGTACAGAGATTCAATGTCTTTGCGTGAGATTACGTTTATTTTTGCGTTCCATTCTTTGTAGAGTGGTCCTAACAATGCAAAACGATACTTTTGCTCCTCAGAAAGTTCTGGGAAATAATTGAGAATACATCGTATTTCTCTATAATCGGTACTCATGTGCGCCTAATTATATTTTTCATAAAATCCCCAACCTGAGGCTGGGGATTTTATTTATTACATTTATTCTGTTAGTATGCAAATAGAGGATAAGCTTTCATTGTCTCATTAACCTCTGCACGCACCTTGGAAATAACCGCCTCATTTAACGGGTCATTCAGAACGCGTTCAATAAGTTCTGCAACAAGAATCATGAGATCTTCTTTTGCTCCACGTGTTGTCATAGCCGGTGTGCCCAGACGTATACCTGATGTCTGGAATGCGCTGCGCGTGTCAAAAGGCACCATGTTTTTGTTTACAGTAATATCTGCTGATACAAGAGCATTTTCTGCTACTTTACCCGTGAGTTCAGGATACTTGGGACGTAAATCAACGAGCATGCTGTGATTGTCAGTGCCTCCACTGACGATATCAAAGCCACGTTTGATGAGTTCTTCCGCTAATACGGCAGCATTTTTCTTTACTTGGGCAGCCCATGTCTTAAATTCAGGCTGCAATGCTTCACCGAAAGCTACGGCTTTCGCAGCTATGACATGCTCTAGTGGACCTCCTTGAATTCCAGGAAAGACTGCGCTGTTGAGAAGGCTGCTCATCATACGAATTTCTCCTTTTTTCGTTGCTTTACCCCAAGGATTCTCAAAATCTTTCCCCATGAGAATAATACCACCGCGCGGCCCACGTAACGTTTTGTGGGTAGTTGATGTAACGATATGGGCGTATTTAAGCGGATTGTCAAGCAAACCGGCTGCAATGAGACCAGCAGGGTGTGCCATGTCAACCATAAAGATTGCATTAACTTTATCTGCAATGTCTCTCATTCGTGCATAATCCCATTCACGGCTATATGCGGAACCTCCACCTACGATGAGCTTGGGCTTATGTTTGAGAGCCAATTCTTCCATCTCGTCATAATCAACACGACCAGTCTCTTTCTTAAGGTTATATCCAATAGGGTTATAAAGGATGCCCGATGTGTTGACTGGTGAACCGTGTGAAAGATGGCCGCCATGGTCTAGATTTAATCCCATAAACGTGTCACCGGGATTTAAACAGGTTAAAAACACCGCAGCATTGGCTTGTGCACCGCTATGAGGCTGTACATTGGCGTACTCTGCTCCGAATAATTTTTTTATACGTTCGATAGCGATGTTCTCACTTAGGTCAACGTTAACACAACCTCCGTAATAGCGATGGCCAGGATAGCCTTCGGCATATTTGTTAGTAAGACAAGATCCCATGGCTTCCATTACCTGATCGCTAACAAAGTTCTCGGAAGCAATAAGCTCCATTCCTTTAAGCTGGCGTTTGTGTTCGGCTTCAATAATGTTGAAAATTTCTGTGTCTCGTGTCATAATATATAAATGTATTTATTCTGTTTATACAAGTTTAGCTGCATCCAGTTTCTGCTCTTTCTCACAATAGTGACACGTAATAACGCCACGTTCTTTGTCAGTCACATGAAAGCGAGTGCCCATTGGCTCGTTGTTGCTAATACATTTGGGATTCGCACATTTAACGATGCCTTGGAGCTCGTCAGGCATGATAATAGCTTTCTTTTCTATGACTTCATAATCTCTAATAATACATAGGCTGGCGTTAGGTGCTACTACCGAAAGTTGATTAATCTCTTCGTCCGAAAAGAACCTGTCTGCAATTTTAATAAGGCTCTTTTGGCCCATTTTTTTACTTTTTAAATTGTAGCCAATCGTTACTGGCGTGCTGACATTTTCAAGATGAAGTAGGGCCATTACGTCCATGAGACGACTTGATGGGATATGGTCAATAACAGTGCCGTTTTTTAAGGCGGATACTTGGAGTTTCTCTTTATTTTTGGACATATCGTCTACCTAATAATTGTTTTATCTTGTTCTATCTGCTCTAATGTAATTCCCAAAACGTCACATATTAGGGCTTGACGTGCGAATAGGCCATTGCGTGCCTGGTTAAAATAGTATGCATGCGAATCAGAGTCAACATCAGTACTAATTTCGTTGAGCCGTGGCAGGGGATGCAAAATACGAAGATTCTCTTTCGCTTTCGTAAGCATGGCTTTTGACAGGAGATAGCTGTCTTTTACCCGCTCATACTCCATAAGGTCCGTGAAACGTTCACGTTGAACACGTGTCATGTATAAGATGTCAGCATCTGAGATGGTCTCTTCATTAAATTCTCGCGTTTCAACGTATTTAATGTCGTTTTTTCGACAGTAAATCTTATATTCCTCCGGCATTTCCAACTCTTTAGGAGCAATGAAGTGGAATATAGGATTAAAATGTCTCATTGCCATTAGGAGCGAGTGGACTGTTCGCCCATATTTCAAGTCACCTACCAGATGTATATGTAGATTATCGAGCGTCCCTTGTGTCTTATAGATAGAATACAAATCGAGCATGGTTTGTGAAGGATGCTGATTTGAGCCGTCACCTGCATTGATGATAGGTATATTCGTCACTTCGCTCGCATATCGGGCCGCACCCTCCAAATAGTGTCGCATTACGATGACATCAGCATAGTTACTGACCATTTTAATTGTGTCATGGAGAGATTCACCTTTAGTTGAACTGGTTACTTTCGGGTCTGTAAATCCAATGACATGAGCTCCTAATCGGTTTGCTGCTGTTTCAAAACTGAGACGAGTACGGGTTGATGGTTCAAAAAACAGAGTTGCCACAACTTTACCCTCTAAAATGCGGCGATTAGGATGTTTTTCGAATGCTTCAGACATTCGAATGAGGTACATAATCATGTCTTTCGAAAGATTGGCTAGGGTAATGACGCTTCTGTTTTCCAT
>JAEEGI010020939.1_pt1 | contig 13042 bp, 13 predicted proteins | sample 8958751 | NCBI WGS metagenome assembly JAEEGI01 (sample SAMN16246545, study PRJNA631951) | gut metagenome | biome: gut microbiome; feature: rumen; material: KS-attached | host: Bos | place: Iran: Karaj | collected 2018-10
CTTTGATCAACATGAGGCTGACACATGGAACGTATTAGAAAAATGCTTATAAAGCCTTTTTCATACCATAAGGGAGAGGATTGATATGAGAAAAAGAGGATATGAAGTATTGCTGTTAATAACATATATCGCCATGGCCGGGGTATTTGTGTATTTAAATTTCTTTACGAATACCCAGGCAGGGAATCTCACGAATATCATCGTGAATCTGGTGATGTTTATACTGGTTGCCCTGATATTGTTATCTTCCTGTATAAAAGGCCTGCTTCCCACATCACGGATGACGGCAGACCTTATTCAGGTCACCGATAAGATCGAAGATGATGCACGCAACTCACACAGGTTTCTATGGGAGAAGTACAGGGAAGATAAGGAAGAGCTGTTTACTTCAAATATCCTAAGAAAAAAGTACCAGGACTACAGGTTTGAGTTGGAGCGTATAATCCACGCCGACAAGACCTACTATAAGTGCGACATTGAGGACTATATCGGATTTGATCTGGTGGACTCTGTGATACACAGGGAACGTCTTAATCAGGTGGCGGGAGTCATGACGGGACTGGGAATACTGGGCACCTTTATAGGTCTGTCGCTGGGTCTTCAGAGTTTTAATACAGGTACTACCGCCGAGATTACCAACAGCATAGAGCCTTTGATGGAGGGAATAAAGGTTGCCTTCCACACATCCATATACGGCATGGTGTTCTCGCTTGTATTTAACTATGTGTACAAGAAGCGGCTGGATGATGCGGAAAATGCAGTCCGTGATTTCTTAAGCGCATACAGGAAATATGTTATGCCCGATACGGCAACTGATGGCTTTAACCGTCTGATGGAACTGCAAAGACAGCAGACAGAGGCAATAGTCGGCATTTCCGATACACTGGTGAACCAGCTTGCAAAAGGATTACAGGAGCTTTTGGAGCCTCAGTTTGACAGGTTTGACCACACTATCGAGAGCTTCGCCAATATGGCTACGCGTAATCAGATGAATGAACTTGCCAGGGTGGTCAATGCTTTTCTTGAAGAGATGAACAGATCTCTCGGAGAGTCCTTCTCCAAACTGTCCGAGTCGGTTAATGAAACCCTGGCTTATCAGGAAGCAAATGAGAGGCAGATGCAGGAATTCTATGAGAAGAGTATCGGCGCTGCCGCTAAGATGAACAATGTTGCCGCGCAGACACAGACTGTTGCAAATTCACTTAAAGTGTATGCCGAGAACGTATCGCTTCTTGAGAGGGATATACGAGATACTCTGGATAGTATGCAGAAGCTCATCGAGACTTTGCCTGTTGAAGTTAATGAAACCTTTGGCATTATCAATGATAACCTTCAGGTGGTGGAGACGCATTTCAGGGATACGATCGTAGATATCAATAATACTGTAGTAAGGATCCCTGAAGCTGTGGACTATTCATATCGCGGTATAGAGCAGGCTCTGGGGCTGGTAAGCGCAGCTCTTGATGAACTTAAGAAAACTCTGCAGAATGCGCAGAATGATTATAAATGGTGATGGACAAGATGAAACGCAGAAGAAATACAGATGGGGAAACTACATACTGGCTGTCCTACTCTGATATGATGGCCGGGCTTTTGCTTGTCTTCGTACTTATTATTGCTTTTACCATGCTTCACGCCAAGATCCAGTATGATGAAAAGCAGACGGAGCTCATCGGCAAGGAGCAGGAACTTCTGGTACAGGCGGATGAACTGGAAAATGAAAGAGACATAGTAGCAAAGCAAAAGACAACTCTCGATGAGCAGGCGAAGATGCTTAACGCTCAGGAAGAGGCTCTTGCCGAGCAGGGAGAAAAGATCGCCATACAGGAGGAAACGCTTAGGGAGCAGCATGAACTCCTTAATAAGCTTGAAGCCATAATGAGCGAACAGCAGCAGAAGCTTGACGACATCATCGGCGTCAGGGCTGAACTTGTGGAGGAATTAAGCAGGGAGTTTTCAGACTCGGATCTGAAGGTTTCCGTGGACGAGACTACAGGCGCCATCACCTTTGATTCCAGTATCCTGTTTGACTATAACAAATCTGTTTTAAAGCCCTCCGGAAAAGAGTTTCTGGCCGAATTTCTGCCCAGATATGCTGACGTACTCCTCAGTCCGAAATATAAGGACAATATCTCGGAGATACTTATAGAAGGTCATACGGATACGGAGGGAAGCTATATTACCAACCTGGGGCTTTCACAAAAGAGAGCGCTGGCCGTGGCAGAGTATTGCCTGTCCGAAAAAAGCGGGATCCTCACGGAAAGACAGCTGGAGGATATGAGGAAGATCATCTCGGCTTCAGGCCGTTCTTACAGCAATCCCATATATGACGAAGACGGCGAGATAGATATGGAAGCTTCCCGCCGCGTGGAATTCCTTTTCCGCCTTAAGGATGAGGAAATGGTCCGCGAAATGTTAGAGATACTGAGCAAGGAGTGATCCACCCTTACAACATATTTATCCTTTATGCGGATAAAAAGCTTCATTGGTTTGATGTTGAAAAATTTTAAGATTTATCTTGAAAAGAATTTTTAATCATATTAGCCTTTTCTTAGGACGTCCGAATCTTACCTAAGAGGAGGCTATTTTAATGAATAAGGAACAACTACACAAGTACATTGAGAACAGTACAGGCAATGAGTCAAACATATGTCAGATATATGCGATCAAAGATGGAGATATAGTCTATGACGACTGCTGGCGCGGATTTAAGACCGAGGATGCTATGAATGTAAATTCCGTGACCAAAGGTGTTATGGGGCTGCTTGCCGGAATTGCGCTGGATAAGGGCTACATCATAAGTCTGGATCAGAAGGTGATGGAATTTTTCCCTGATTATACTGTAAAACGCGGAGAGAAGACCATATATGATGTCACGGTCAGACATCTGCTTACGATGACGGCGCCGTACAAGGGGAAGTCAGAACCATGGAAGAAGGTGTGTACCTCTCAGAGCTTCACTTATGCGATACTTGATTATCTTGGAGGACGAGGTGGGATCACGGGAGAGTTCAGGTATGCTACTCTTGGCATTCAGATCCTGACAGGAATAATCGAGAAAGCTGCCGGTGAGAAATGCATAGATTTTGCCAACAATAATCTTTTTGAACCACTGGGACTTCCCAAGCGGATACCACATGGTGACAGCTCCAAAGAAGATCAGTTTGATTTCTTCATGAACAAAAATCCCAGGAAATATGAGTGGTACTCTGACCCACAAGGCAGCGTTACCGCTGGCTGGGGATTATGCATGTCGGCAAAAGATATGGCAGTGATGGGGGCGATGGTACTTGACGGTGGCGAGTATGAGAGGCGAAGGATCGTATCTCGGGAATATGTGGAAGACATGCTTGCACCGCACATTAAGCTTGGTGAGCGATTTGGCTTCATGAACTATGGCTACTTATGGTACAAGCCGTTTGATGACAGAGAAGTCTATGCGGCGATCGGTGACAGCGGTAATATCATATACGTGAACCGCGAGAACGGTGTGTCTGTCGGTATGACCGGCACTTTCAAACCGAGGATATTTGACAGGGTGGATTTCATAGAGAATAAGATCCTGCCTGTGATAGATTGAGGCCTATATACGACAGATCAGAGAAGACAAATCGAGTAAACGGAAGATATGAAATGATCAATCAAAAATCTCTTATCAGAAAATTCATGATCCTGCTGAGCGTATGCGCGCTGTCTCTTGTTTGTTCCGCCTGTGGCGGGCAGCATGAGCGTGCAAAGGATATTCCGGCTAAAACAGAAGCGCAGAAAGCCGCAGAAACGGAATTTGGGATCAAAGGCGCGCAGGTGCTTGAGGTACGGGATGTCAGAAATGAAGGGGGCGAATACTACGGTATCGACGCCATTTACACGATGACGTGCGACCGGATCGATACGTTTACTGTGCTGCGTTCCTGGAACTATGATACTTTATTCTGGGGCGGTTATTCCTACGGTTGGATCACAGATTACAGTGATCTGGTTCTGGAAGATTATATATCGGATCATCCTCTTCCCGGGGGGATTGTTTATTCCGAGGGGCCATATGCGGAATCCAATTACGGTGCGCAACGTTATTTTGGCCCCCAAAGCAAACAGATCTGGTTTGATTTTACGTCTGATGAAGAATTTGAATATGACCTGAATGTGATCGCGCCGTGGCTTGACGATTGGCTTTCCTATGAACGGCGGTATCTTACGGAGGGAAAAGATCCTAAGATCCGGATAGTCGCGCAAAGACCGCAGGATGACACCATGAATTACAGCATCCGTCTCTATAGAACCTTTGGCTATGAAAAAGACTCATTCCATAAAATCGGAGAAGACGGCCAGACGTACAGATGGAGTTCGTTTCAAAAAGCAATGGAAGCCGGATATGAGGCGAAAAAAAGATTGGTGATGAAATGAATTAAATGTCTAAGAGTTATTGCATGGAGTATGAAGTGTATGAGCAATATAGAGAAGTCGGAAAAAGGGTGTATACAGTCATAGTAAAGAAACTATCCGGAGAGAAAATCTCCGGATTTTTTTCTTGACAATGAAATAGAAGATAAGTATGATAAGTTATACAAATCATACTTATCATACAGAGAGGGTTGAGAAAATGAATGCACCAAAAGGAAAATATGCATGGACGGCAACAGTAGGAGAAAAAGGACAGATTGTTATTCCTAAACAGGCGCGTGAAGTATTCGGAATAAAACCTGGTGACACATTGATCCTGCTTGGTGATGTAGAACGTGGTATAGCGATTCCGCCTAAAGAATCCTTTGGAGAATGGTTCGGCAAGGCGTTTCCTGAGAATGGCGAGGACTGACAGATGAGAAAGACATATTTAGATAATATTCGCTGGATAACAGTAGTGCTGGTTGTCATATATCATGTAATTTACATATTTAACGGTGTGGTCCAGCATGGGATCATCGGTCCCTTCAGTGAACATCAGCCACAGGATACATATCAGTACATAGTTTATCCATGGTTTATGCTGCTTCTGTTTGTTGTGTCCGGCATGTCAGCCCGCTATGAACTGGGCAAACGAACAGAGAAGGAATTCATAAGAGTGAGGACGAGAAAATATCTTGTACCTTCAACAATAGGCCTTCTGGTGTTCGGATGGATCCTTGGCTACTACAACATGTTGATATCCGGCGCATTTGATTCCCTGAACAACGTACCGGGGCCAATTCTTTTCCTGATAATGGCAGTCAGCGGCTCCGGGCCTCTGTGGTACCTTCAGATGCTCTGGATCTTCAGCCTGATACTCGTACTGATCAGAAAGATAGAAAAGGACAGATTCTATAATATCTGCGGCAAGGCCAATCTTCTGATCGTCATGCTGCTTGTCATCCCTGTATATGGAGCGGCTCAGATACTTAACACACCGATCATAGTGGTGTACAGATTCGGTATCTATGGACTGGGTTTTTTGATTGGCTACTTTGTACTGTCCCATGACGAAGTGATGGAGCAGCTTGGTAAATACTGGCTGATCTTAAGCATCCTTGCAATTGCGGCCTGTATCGCCTTTGTAATACTTTATATAGGTCAGTCCTATCCGGATCATGAGGTCCTGGATACGATCATGTGCAACGTATATGCCTGGTTTGGAAGTATCGGTATACTTGCCTTTATGAAAAAATGGGGTAATTTCACGAATGCTTTTTCAAAGTGGATGTGTAAAAAATCATGGGGTTTATACGTGTTCCATTATCTGATGATCGCGGTCAGCGGATGGTATCTGCGTACGCTGTGTCCCGCCCTTGCACCCGTCATCGTATACCTGTTGGTTGCAATAGCAGCATTCGCGGGCTCATTTCTTTTGTATGAGATCATGAGCCGCATACCCATCATAAGATGGTGTGTTCTGGGAATAAAAAAGAAACGATCATGAAAGGCTATTCCGGCGAGGAACGATAGTTCATGGCAGACAGAAAATACTTATTTACGGAAAGGGCACATTATATGTGTCCGCATATGCACTTTGGCATTCTGGCTAAGATCGGGGCGGAGTTTGACGCGGATCGGATCATCGAGAGCATCGGTGTTCTGAAAACTGCTCATCCGCTTATGAGAAGTCTGATCGCCAAGGAGCAGGAAAGCGCAAAGATCTATTATGAGGAGCATCCGGAACTTGAGATCCCGGTAACGATCAAAGCCGCAGGTGATAACTGGCAGACGGATTATGAGGCGGTATCGAGGACCGGGTGGAACGTCCATAAGGAAGCCCTGCTCAAGGTCTTTGCCTATCCTTCCGAGAGTGGAATGAAAGTCCTGTTTATCGCGCATCATCTTCTTTGTGACGGGAGAGGACTTCTACAGCTGGTGCAGGAGTTCGCGGATCATTATGCGAACGGAGTTCGGCCATGCCGGGTTGACGAGAAGCTTATGGAAAGTCTGGATGACCTTCCGGAGGGCAGCGACCTTAAGTTTATCAGTAGGGTGTTGATCGGGGATGCCGGTAAGAAATGGCGGAAAGAAGGGCATAAGGTCAGCTACGAGGAGTATCTTGCGTTTGAACGTGAATTCGATTCAACGCAGGATATCAAGCGTGAGATAAAGGGTATTGACGGAGAAGAGCTGGATACGCTCCTTGGTTTATGCAGGGAAAACGAGGTATCGGTCAACGACTATCTTGTTGCGAAGATGATGATCGATGAGGGCGTGAATAAGGTGGTCATCGCGTCCGACATCAGAAAGCAGATCAAAAACTATAAAGAAGGGGCTCTTGGAAACTATGCTACAGCTTTCGGAGTGGTGGTTAAGAAGAGAGATACCGAGATCATGGAACTTGCCAAGGCTGTGAAGCATGAAGTCAGGAGCATCATCAGGAGGCCCGACAGGGAGATGCTCGTTCTTTCATGCTATTTCCATATGGACCCGGAGCTTCTTGATGCCATAGCCATATCGACGCTCGGAAACTTTGAGAGTAAGGCGGGCAGGTTTGTCGGCAGCAGGATGTTCGGCTACGAAAAGCGGGACGGCCATTGTATCACAAACCTTGGCAGGGTAGAGAGCAAGGTGATCAGAGAGGCCGTATTCATTCCGCCTGCATCTCCCGCAAACAGGAAAGCCTGGGGCGTTCTGACAATAAACGGAAAGATGCGGATCTGTTCGATACAGTCCAAGTAAACATGCCTGAGCAATTCTTGTCTTTTTTTCGCTAAAATGAGAAAATTCTTGTAGAAAAAGGTGGAAAAGCATGTATGAAACAGACGAGCCGGTAAGAAGACGGCGAAGAAAAAGAAAGCCCCCGTATGGGCTGTATATCACCATCTGTATTCTCGGCATCGGGATCCTTGTCCTGGGATTTGCCTATCTTTCCGAACTTGCCCGAAACGGGCATCTTCCCGGCCTTGGGGGAAAGCTGTTCCTTATGGGAGAGGAAGAGCAGGCAGCGGAGGAAACCTTTGCGCCGGAGGAGGATGAGGCATTTGCGGATGCCTATGAAGCTTATGAGGCATTTTTATCAGAGATCCGACAGGATCCGGAAGGGTACCTGAAATCCATCGGCGCATCCACCAAGGCACCCGAAGACATCCGGTACCAGTACGGATATGTGGATGAAGATGAAGTGCCGGAACTGTTTATCGGAACAGGACGGGAACAGGAAGCAGGGGTTACGGTCTACACCGCCCTTGCCGCTGATGGCTACGCCGTAAAGAAGGTTGGGACCTTTTCCCAATACGGGATCCTGTATTATGTCCCCCATGAAAACGTGATGATCTCCCACTGCGGAGATGCGGGAATTTACTACGTTGTCTATCACAGCATCCGTCAGGGCAGATCGTCCCTGGACCGGATCCTGAAGCAGGCCCCGGGAGAAGAGGATACGGTGTACTACTGCGGTATCACCTGGGATGAGGATTTTCTCGGGGATGCGGAAGCGTTCCGGGGGGATCCGAAGTTGTCGGGACTTCGGGAAGATGAGATGCGGGAAACGGAGAGTGAAGAATTTTTCAGGCTCCAGAGCGTTTATGAAAATGGCCGCGGCAGACAGCTGTGTGCCTATGCGGATATGATCCCTTTAGGGCGGAAGGAATAACCTTCCGCTCTTTTTTTTGTGCAGTGCTGAAAAAGAAATTTCATAAAACTACTTGCATCTTCTTCTGTATGGTGTTACATTAGGTGCGTACTAGGTGTATTATTCATAGTAGTACACCTCAAACAGCAGGAAATACAGTACTGTAACACAGTACCGGCAACACAGTGTATTAGAGGGAGAAAAGCCTATGATTGTATTAGACTACAGCGATCCCCGGCCGATCTACGAACAGATCGTGGATAAACTGCAGACCTATATCCTGAAGGGGATCCTGAAACCGGACGAACAGCTTATGAGCGTCAGGGCCCTGGCCATGGATCTTGCCATCAATCCCAATACGGTCCAGAAAGCCTATACGGAACTGGAGCGGCAGGGATTTATCTACGTGGTAAAAGGCAGGGGGGCTTACGTTCGCGGAGGAGATGACAGTCTCCTGGCAGTCAGGAGACGGGAACTGGCGGAGCGCATCGCAGCCATTGTTCAGGAAGCGGAGAACCTGCACATCGATAAGGAAACCCTGTATCGGGAAGTGGAGGACATCCGGCTGGAACAGAAAATCGAGCAGAACGCTCTGGGGGAGGCACTGAAACATGATTGAATGCAGACAGATCTCGAAAACCTTCGATCACGTTCCGGTATTGGAACAGATCGATCTTCAGATCGAAGAGAATAAAGTATTTGCCATGCTTGGCACAAACGGCGCCGGGAAGAGTACCCTGCTTAGGGTGATGACCGGGATCTACCGTGCCGACGGCGGCGTGGTGACCATTGACGGAGAACCGGTTGCGGATAATCCGGGAGCAAAGGAGAAGTTCTTCTTTATCCCCGATGATCTGTACTTCTTCCCCAATGCAAACTGCAGGGAGATGGCAACCTATTACGCCACCATCTACCGGAATTTTGACAAACAGCGCTATTTTGAATTCCTGCGGAAGTTCGGACTGGATGAAGGCAGACGGATCAATACCTTCTCCAAAGGTATGAAACGTCAGGCAGCACTCCTTGCCGGGATCTGCGCGGGAACCAAGTACCTGTTCTGCGATGAGACCTTCGACGGACTTGATCCGGTGATGCGTCAGGGGATCAAGGCCCTGTTTGCCGGAGAGATGGACAGACGGGAATTTACCCCCATTGTCACATCCCACAACTTAAGGGAACTGGAAGACGTGTTTGATCACGTTGGCATCCTCCATAAAGGCGGCATCCTCTTATCCAGGGACCTGGATGATATGAAAGAGAGCATCCGGAAAGTTCAGTGCGTATACGGTACGGAAGAGGACCGGGTGAAAGCAGAGGCCCAGTTGCAGATCCTTCGTCACGATGTGAGAGGAAGCCTGCACATGTATACCCTGCGGGGGACGGAAACGGACATCCGCAACACCTTCGGCTGTGTGGATACCGTATTTTGCGAAACTCTTCCTCTGACCCTGGAAGAGATCTTTATCAGTGAAACGGAGGTGGCAGGCTATGATGTCAAAGCCCTCATTTTGGATTGATCTTAGAGAAAATATGAAACGCCGGCTCTGGCCCCTTCTGCTGGTCACCATCTTACAGCTTTTTTCCTATCCCATCGCCATGGCCATTACGCTTGCAAACGTGCGGTCATACTCCGACGGCAACGACGAGTATCTTGTCCGCAACCTGATGACCAGCGGCATTCGGACCATGAGCTCGGAGATCGGTATCTTCGTTGCCATGATGGCAGCTTTTCTGCTGGCCATGCAGGGATTTGGATATGTGTATCACAGAGTGCAGGTGGATATGCTCCAGGCACAGCCCGTATCCCCGAGAAGACGCTTTGGCGTCATCTACGTCGGCGGTTTTCTGGTGTGGTTTGCACCAACCCTTGTTTGTATGATCCTTGCGGTCCTGATCGCCATCCCCATGGGCGGTTTTTCCGGCACCATGCTTCTTGCGGGACTGGGGGGCCTTTGGAGAAGTATCCTCGGTTTTCTTGCGGTGTATCATATGACCACCCTTGCAGTGATGATGACGGGGCATCTTGTTGTAGGCTGCCTGGCAACGGCTGTATTTGCAGGATTTGAAGTGGTGCTCCGGCTCCTGATCCACGGATACATGGGCGGTTTCTTCGATACCTTTTATGAGCAGTACGGCATGACCGACATTGTGGGTCACAGCCTGACATCTCCGGTGATCACCTTATTTGTGGTAGTTATCAATGCCAAATGGTCTCTGGAGTACGTAAAACTGTTCATTCAGATCGTCGTTTACCTGGCCCTTGCTTATTACGCATACCGGAAGCGCCCCATGGAAGCAGCCGGAAAAGCCATGGCCTTTGAAAAGACCAAACTGCCTATTTACTTTGCACTTGTATTTATGGGTGCCCTTATGGGCGGCGTGCTCTTCTCCAGCCTGGTCTACGACCGGACAACTCTGTTCTGCGCATTCGGTATGGTGATCGGTGCGATCCTTACCCACATCCTTGTTCAGATCATCTATAACTTTGATGTTCGAAGCGTTGTCAAGAACCTGGCGCCTCTGGCGGGCTCTCTGGCAGCGGCGCTGGTTCTTCTTGTGATCTTTGTGACGGATGTCTTCGGCTATGACCGTTATGTTCCCAAGGTGGATCAGGTACGGGATCTGGCAGTCCGGTTTGAGTTCAACAATATGTACCGGTCCAATTATCTTGATGAAAATGCCAAGCTCGACTACGACGGCTGGAACAACGCTAGAGAACGGGTTCTGGAAACCATGAAGATCAAGGATCCGGCTGTGGTGCTTGCCCTGGCAGAGCGTCATATGGGCAAGGATAAAGCCTGGGATGATTATTCTCATGGCCAGTATGTGGTGGTAAAATACCGCCTGCGCTGCGGCAGAGTGGTGTACCGTGAATTTATCGTGGATCTTGTGGAAGATGCGGATCTGTTAAATGCCCTGTTTGCGGATCCCGATTTCAAGAACGGCCTTTCCCAGGTGGATGATGAGGTGATGGCACAGTATGCAGCCACCGCCATCCCCTACTTTAATAACAGCTTTAAAGAGATCCCCGTCCGGGATGACAATTCCCTGGCACTCCTGGAAGCCTACCGTCAGGACTATCTGGACATGACCTATGATGAGGCCTATAACGAGATCCCTGTGGGCTTTTTGGAAATGACACGGAAAAATGAATACGGAAGACCGGAGAGTATTGAATTTACGGTACTTCCTTCCTTTACCCGGACCATCGAGTTCTTAAAGGAACATAAATCCTACGAGACTTCTTCCATCGATATCGAGAGTATCTCCTCCGTTACCGTGACCTGGTACGAAGAAGTCGAATATTACGACACCTCCTACTATGATGTGGAACCCGGTGATAGTACAACGTATTACACCACCGACAGGGCGGTTTCCGAAGAATTCTCGGACGCTGAGAAACTGAATGAGATCGTTCCTTATCTGGTGCCTACGGAACTGGCGGACAGAGCCTTTGTAGCATCCGGTATCAACTGGAACCTGGATGTTATCGTGGAAGGTGCTGACAACGACGCCGGATACGCAGCGGATTACAATGCCCACGGCATCTGCTTTGTAAGGGACCGGATCCCCGGTATCGTCAGCAAACTCATCGAAAGTGAGAATGCACGTTAAAAGGTACAAAAAACACCCCCGAAAGCCGTGCAATCATTGAGGAAACATTGTAATATAGGGGGGTAGAATGATCGTCATTTGATGGCGTAAAACTATTAAAGGAAAATCTTACATGGATAATCATTTGGAGATGACCGAAAACACATCTTCGAAGCCCAAAGACAGCGTGATCTCCGTGAAGAACCTTTATAAGATCTACAAACTCGGCGAAGAGCGGGTGCGGGCCCTGAACGGGGTCAGCTTTGAGATCGGCCGCGGCGAGTTCTGTGCCATCGTCGGTACTTCCGGCTCCGGTAAGTCAACACTCCTTAATATGTTGGCGGGGCTGGAAAAACCTACGAAGGGTGAGATCGTCTTAGAGGGGACTCATATCGAGAATAAGAACGAGAATCAGCTGGTGGCTTTCCGAAGACAGCATATCGGCTTTATCTTTCAGGCCTACGACCTTTTACCCAGCCTGACCGCATTGGAAAACGTGGCGCTGCCGCTGTCATTCCAGGGGATCCGCAGAAAAGAGCGGAACATGCGGGCCAACAAGATGCTGGATATGGTCGGTCTGGAAAAGTACAAAAAACATAAGCCCACCCAGATGTCCGGCGGACAGCAGCAGCGTGTGGGTATGGCCAGAGCTCTGGTGGTAAGGCCGGATATCATATTTGCGGATGAGCCTACGGGAAACCTGGACTCCGTTACCTCGGAAGAGATGATGCATCTGATGCAGAATGTGGTGCGGAAAAAGGGCCAGACGTTAGTCATGGTAACCCATGACGATCATCTTGCTTCCTATGCGGACCGGATCATCCGGATCCAGGACGGCAAGATCCTCTCCAACACGCTGGTGCAGCGGGAGGAAAAAACGGAACAAGAAAACGGACCGGATGGTGACAACGAAAAGACCGTGGCTCCGACTGAGTCATAAGAAGGCTTTCTCCGTAAACCGAAATGATAATTCTGGAAAGAAGGACAGATTGGAAAGATGATGAATAAAACCTTGGGCAAAATCAAAAAATGGATCGTACTTGGTGTTATGAGCGTGGCACTGGCAGCAGGCAGTGTGGCATCTCCCGTGGGAGTGATCAGTGCTTATGCGACGAATTCAGGCACTTCGAATTCCGGCACATCGAATTCAAACACAAATACTTCAGAGGAGGACGCAGCTGCGGCCGCAGCAGCTGCTGCGTGGAATGCGCTGGAGTCCGCCAGAGAAGAGGCGTGCAACGACCTGCAGGGAAAATACGATGCGCTGCGGATCAAGTATGACAACGGTACCGTGGAACAGCAGCAAAAGATCTTTGATATCATGCAGGAAGCCAAGAAGAATATCAAAGAGATGACCACCATCGACCTGATCGAGACCTATAAAGCTACGGTCATTTTGGAAATGGAACGGGTATATAACACTTCGCC
>JAEEGI010020941.1_pt1 | contig 13041 bp, 1 predicted proteins | sample 8958751 | NCBI WGS metagenome assembly JAEEGI01 (sample SAMN16246545, study PRJNA631951) | gut metagenome | biome: gut microbiome; feature: rumen; material: KS-attached | host: Bos | place: Iran: Karaj | collected 2018-10
TTAACATCAAAATTAAAAGATTACAAAAATGGTATAATAATGTATCCCATAAATTCATATAAACTTTTTGGAACAAAATGTTCATCAATTGCTAATTCTCCTACAGTATATTCAACTTATATTCAACAAGATGATGATAATGATAATGAATGGAGTATTTCTTCAATGAGTACATCATATTTTCCTCCAAAAAATAAAATTCTTTTTAATTTTTATCAGAGTAATAATATGAATATTATTGTTATTAATCCTCAACAATATAATAGTCTTACTTTTGATTCTATCAATAACCGACTTTTTTCGAATGAATTGTATAATAATGATAATATTGTTTTTAATTATTATTTATGGATTACTCCAAGAAGTAATATTCCTAGCTTGAAAATTGGATGTATAAGAAGTTCAAGTTGTGAAATTGATGGTAGTAAATATTTTGATTATGGTAATTTCCAGTCTGAAAATGTATATCAAGTATTATTCCAATATAAAAATGAGAAATTTTATTTAAATTCAAATTCTTTTACGTGTCCAAAAAATTCAGATGGAAATTATGAATTAATATTAGTGAATAATGGATTAAGATTAAATCATATTAAAATGACATATCAAATAATTTCTGATTTATCATGTGAAAATGATAATAATTGTCCTCCTGGAACAAGATGTAATAATAATATATGTGAAAAATGTGATGGAAGATATTCAATTTGTAAAAATATTGAAATATCAGAAAATGGAGAATATATATATAAAGATTCATCTGTTTTAGAATGTAGTAGATTTACAAAAGAATGGACTAATCCAAATAGAGATTCAACAAATGATAAATGTAATGCAGATTATTTTAATATTAATAAATTAGGATTTATTTCTTTTAATATAAAACCAATTAAATCTGGTTCTGCTTCTGTTTCTTTTTGGTTTTTTACTCTTAAACCAAATTATTCTTCAGAAGGTATTTTTCATATTTATTTAAGTGATTATATGATTTGTACTATTTTAGTTGAAAATGGAAATTATGATATTTATGTTACTGGATATGAGATTTATCATTTTGCTTATGGAAATCCTGTTAATGAAACTAAAAGCAAAAGCGAATTTTTAAATGTCATTCAATTATTTCCATACAAAAATTGGTATATAAAAGGAACTTTAAGTAAATTTTACAGATGGGTTAATATCAGATTTTCTTTTAATATAAATAAAGGTGAAAGTGATTCTACTAAAATTACTTTATTAATACAATACTATAAATTTTCTTTAAAAAAAGCTTCAAATGATATTGAAAATTCTGATAACATTGAAATTCAATATTCTAAATCTATTCCAAATGAATATATTTATGGAACAGAAGAGACTAACGGTTATAGAAGTGAAATACATTTTAAAAAATTTTTCAGAACAAATGACAACACATATTTACATTTAATAAATAATTTTGAAAAACAACTTTATATCAAAAATTTATATGTTTTTGCAACTGATTTTGCAGAATCTGGAAGTACTAGTTTAGTAAGTTTAACTAAAGGTTTGCAATATTATGCTTTTGAAAATATCTTTGCAAATAATATTTTATTTCCTGAATTATTTTTTGCTTGTCCTTTTGATAGTATATCTTTCGATTATTTAACTCATTCTTATTCAATTATATATTATACTTATGATATATATAATGATGGAACAAAATCATCAAATTATGCAAAAATAAGAGTCACAGAAAACATTGATAATTATTTATATTCTTATCATTATAAATTATATAGATTAAATTTAATTAATACCAAAAATTATTATTTTACAAATAATGATTTAACTTCTTCTGAAAATTTAGATTCTTCTACAAATTATTTTTGTTTTAACAAAGGTAAAAGATATTCATGTTATTATGAAAATTATTATGTTAGATTGAATTCAATGTTATGTGCTACTTCTTGTATAGATAGATATAATGTAGGGAAAGGTTTAAATTATAATATTTATCATAGAGGAATTTGTACATATTCTTGTGATTTGAATTGTAATAATAATGCAGCTTTTTCTACTACTTGCCCATCATCTTATTATTCTTTATTTAATATTTGTTTATTAAGTGGTAATACTTATGTTACTTCAAGTAATATAGGTTCATTATATTATAGTTATTTTTTTAATTTACCTCCAATAATGATCACTTTAGAGCAAATATATACTGAATTTTATATGAAATTTAATTTTAGATATGAAACTAATAGAGTCATTAGACCTGGAATTAGACATAAAGGATTTAAAATTTATATTTTATATACTAATTCTTTTAGAATTTGGCATGACTATACTTTTAATTATATTGGAATTGAAGATAATAATAAAAATGATGGGAAAAATTTAAGACCATATTTTAATATTGACAATAAAAATTCATTTACTATTAAAATTTATAAAGTTAAAAATTCAATTGATAATAGTCAAGTTTTATTAATGGGAAATATTTATTTAAATAATAATAAAAACCATGCAGTTGATTTTAATGTAGAAGAATCTTTAAAATATATATATTTTTGTCATAATGATTCAGATTGTAATTTTTTATTAGATTCAAAAAATGTTTATTGGACATCAGGTTTTTATGATAATATTAAATTATATAGACCAAATAATACTTTAATTAATGATGATGTAATATATCATTCTCATATATATGATGATGTATATTTATATTATAGTATATTATTACCTACTCAATTATTAGATCAACAATTTATTGATACAACAGAAATTCCTTTAAGTTTCTATAACCTTGAAAAAAATAATTTTAAATATAATCTTAATACTCATTCTTCTTCAATATCAAATTTATTTTCACCTTCTTTTGAACATTCAACTGCAGAATATATTCAAGGATATAATTATGCAGATTATCAAGATTTACCAATTAGAGAAAAAATAACATCAATAACAAATAAATATACTGGAAGTGATGGGAAAATTGAAACATGTCGTTTGGGGAAATCGTGTTATGGTTCTGACACTGAAAATCCATTCTCAAATCAATGTACTATTTGTGATGATAGTTTATATAAATATTTTAGATTTTCAAATTGTGAAGAATATCCTATTAATAACCAATATTATTATGTCTTACCTTTCCCATTTATAACTAATTCTGGTATAATAATTAACAATAGTCCTTATTCTGTAAGTTTATCAAATACAAGGAATGATAGATATACTTTTTTTTTTTATTTAAAATTACTAGGTTTTCCTTCTTATTCAGGAATTCAATATAGTACTAATATAAGGAGAATTTGTGTGATTGGGAATTTATACATTCATTATTTTATTAATGATAAGAAATTGAGGTTTTCTTACAATAGTATTAATAATATAATAACTGAAGCTCCCTATAATATAGAATATTATGGCAAATATATTCCAATCTCAATAGCTTATTTTTTATACCTCTCAAATAGTGTTAATACAGATGAAACGAGTTATATTAAATCATTTTTTTCAATTCAAGTAAATAATATAGATTATGCTTCAAGGTTTACTTATAATGTATATATGAGTAGTTCTCCAATTTATTTTTATCCAAATGAATTTTATGGAACAATAGCTAACTTCCATTATTACCAACAAGCTTTAATAGGAGCATATGCTTTTGAAACAAACACTCAATATCAAAGTAGAATTCAAAATCTTGGTGGAATAACTCCTACAAATTATATAGTAGATGAAAGAACTTCAAAATGTTTGTTAAACAATAATAATATATATTGCATTGTTGATTATGATGTTCAATTAAATAAAAATAATTACCCTAAAAAAGGTTTTCCAAATGATAAACAATTATATACTACAGAAAATGATTATTTTAAAAATGAAGATTGTAGTAATGAATGTGGTTCTTTTTGTTATAATAAAAATGATCCAAATTCATGTGCTTGCTCAAATGAAGGTATAAATGATTATTTATTCCGAGATTCAAATAATAGAGTAAAATGCAAAAAATTATTATATTATGATATTCAAAGAATTAATCAGATAACTTTTACTAATTTACCAGTAAATAATGAAAATGGAGGATGGGGAATGTGGTTTTATGTTTATTATGAAAGTTTTTTTAACAACCAAAGACCGGGATATCCAAAAATAAGGATTGATTATTGTAATGGTTATGGATATATTAGAACTAATTCAATTGAATTTTTTGGGAAGGAGATAAATGATAATTTCAGCCAAAAAAAATGGATGTATTTCCAATATAATATTCCAAATAAAAGAATTAGATTATGTGCTCCAGAGAGAGGATGTTGGTTCACAGAGTTTTCTCCATCTACTTACTCAATGACAAGTACTATGAATATTAAATATATTAATTTTAAACTTTCAACTGGATTAATTTTTATTAAACAATTTCAAATTTGGACGGATATAAGAAATGATTTAAGAAATTTGGAAATAAAAGAAACAATAAATAGAAATGGATTTGGGGCAGTGATTGATACTAATGTAAATTCAAATGAAGTTTTTACAGTTAAATCATATAATTCACTAGCATCATTAAGTTCTATTTCTTATATAAGTACAGCTCAATATGAATTTGGTTATTATCCTATAACACATAATATAGAAAATTTAGAATTAAAAAATGAATATGATGATCAAAGTATTGATTCACTTAGATTAAATGCTTTTAATGATATAAGTGTTGATTCAATTCCACCAAGTGTAACAAATTGTTATACTATTGAAATGTGGATTAGAATTATTCATCCAGAAAAATTAATATATGGATTTAATGTTATTTGGGAAAAACATATTGCATTATCTGTTGTAAATGATAACATTAATGATAAATTAACTTTATTCTGTTTTCCTCAAGACTATCTTTTTTCACCAAAAGGTAAAAAAAGTCAAGAAATTTTTATTTTACATGAAGAAGCTTTTAACTCAGAGAAATTTGGTATTAACAATATTGATTATAATAATACTTGGGTTTATGTTAGATGTGCTTTTAACTGGATAAATGAAATTTATTATGAAAGAGTTGTTAAAGCAAGTCATGAAGTTATTTATCAATCGGATGAAAATATAGTGGTAAAAGAAAATACTTATGAAGGAAAAAAAGTTGATTATCCTTATAAATATTTTTTCTATGTACCTAATAAATCAAATTTAAGAATTGAAAATCAAAGACTTAATACGAATTCAATAATAAATATAAGGAATATTTATTTATATAATGAATACTTACTACCTGCATTTAATACATTAAGAGTACAATTTTCTGAAAATAAATATATAACTTCATTAGTTTTTGGTATGAATTTACATTATTCATCATCCAATCAAATTAAAATATTTTACCAAGGTTATGGTAACTATAAAATATTTTCAAACTATGATTCAAATTATAAAACTGAAGGTTCATTATATTTATGTGAAGCAAATTCAAATACTATGTATAGTACAAGTAGTATTAATTGTGCAACTTTAACCACTGCTCAATTAAATACAATTTCAAGTTCCAATGCTAAAATATATCATGGAACATATATATTAGAATGTAATAGTAATTATTATTTAGATGTTGTTAATAATAAATGTATTTATAGTAAATGTCCTTCTAACACTCGAAATAGATTTCCTGGAACAAAAACAGATAATGGTTTTTGTTCTTATAATATTGGAGAACATCAGAATAGAATTGATACTCCTTTAAATTATATTAACAATCTAAAATGTCATGATGGATATACAAGAGTAGGTTATAAATGTTTAAACACTGAAAATCAGGAAAATTCTATTTTTTATTTTAATCATTGTTATAATTTTTTACCTGCTTATAAAAAATTTACTGATGTTCAACTAGCAAATTTTGTAAATGATTATGTTGTAGAATTTTGGTTTAAATTTGATAAAGTAAATGAATTTTGTGGTAATAGTAAAGACAGATATGTTTTATGGGTTTATCCACATTCTTTGTTCCAATATGCAAACAATGATAAAGTATATTATAAAGATTTGTTTTTATCAAATGTTTATTCATCAACATATTCTCCAGTTGAATTACCAAGTATAAGTTTATATGAATGGAATTATATTTTTATAGAATATAGAAAGGGAAAAGGAAAAGTAAATATTTGGATAAATTTCAAAATGGCTCAACCTGATTATTCATATGATATTGAAAATAAATATTTAGTCAATGACACTTATTTGATAAGAGCGTTTGCTTTTTGTAATGGGAATCATTATTGTGTTCCTTTAGAAAGAATAACAATAAATTGGAGTTCTGCTTATTATTATAAAATGAAATTTTATAATATTTCATCATCTTCAATAAATATGGTTATTGATACTGCTTTAGGAAGAGTTAATCCAATAACAAATAATATTATAATTCATTATAGATTAAAAACTGTTGACAATGATTTAAACATCATTTATGACGAAAATTATCCTAAATTAAGTAATCCTGCTTTTAATATTAATGATAATTTACCAAGTGATTCTTTGTATAGAGTTGATGATGTAATTTTATTGTATTCTTCAACAACTAATTATGATTGGGGAATAGAAAATGAAAATAAATATATTATATCTCAAGAAGTAATTACTGGAAAAACCACAAGTGGAAATTGTTATAGTAATTGTAAAAGATGTTATTCTTCAGCTTATAATGATTGTTATGAATGTTATGATGGTTATGTTTTATATTATAATCAGTGTAAAGAAAAAACTGGTTTTTATCCTAGAATTCCAAACATTGCAAATTATATTTATCCTAATATTGTAAAAAATAATTTTGAAATTGATAAATATAATCCATTAACTGTCTCTTTGTGGATTAAGTTTTATGGTATTGATTATGGTAATTTATGTGATGATATTAATATAAATTGTGTTTTAATTATACAAATTTCAATTCAAAATAAAGTTCATTTATGTTTTAATAAAAATTCAAATAATATTTTAGTATACTATAATAATGATACAATTTTATATGAAGATTCCTTGTTTTCATCAGAAGCAGGAAAATGGATTTTAATATCTTTTTCAAATTATAACAGTAATTTTAATTATAAAGATACAACTAGTTATTACCCATCCATGTTTTCATTTTCATATAATGGATATACTGTTCCAAGATCTCCAACTTATAATATTCCAGAACCAGGAATATTGATTGATACAATAATATTAGGAGCAGGAATTTCAGGTTTATTTTCAGATTTAAGATTTTATCATTCTTTTATATTAAATCCATATGGCATAGTTACAAATGATGAAAGCTATGAAAAATTATTGATATATAATTTAAAATTATATGATGCTAATTTAGAAACTTGTATATCTACAAATGATTTAGTTGATTCACATGGTTTAGAATTATCTTTTGCAATAACTTGTATATATGATTATAATGTGTATCATGAAATTGATAAAGTTAATTGTAATAAAAATAAATATAAAAGGGTTGATTATTTATCATTAAATAATGAATGTTTAGATTGTATTAATGAATGTTATTATTGTGGAGGAGAAGAAAAATCAAATTGTGCTTGTTATTATAATGATATTTATTGGTTTAGAAATGAAATTAGTGAAGATAGACTTTATTGCCAAAAATTACCATATCATGATTTTAATATTTATTCAGATCTTCAATTTACAGATATTTCATATGCAACGACAAATGAATATTCAATTGAATTTTGGTATTTTATATATGAATACAAAAAAGAAAATCATATATTTAAAAAGCAATTAATTCAATGGACAGATCATAATAAAATTTTAATTACTAAAAAAGATGATAATAATGTTTATGTTGATTGTTATCCTCTTCAAAATAATGATGAAACAATAATTATAAGAGATTCATCTCAAAAATATTTTCAATGGAATCATATAATCTGTGCAACAAATTTAAATAAAAATTTATATTATTTAAATAATTTACCAGTTAAAACGATTGAAAGTTCTTTTACTTATTATATAGATTATTCTCATTATGGAAATGCAAAAACTAGATTAATTTTTAGAAATGAAGCTTCTCATACAAGTCATGGAATTTTTTTAATAAGAGAATTAAAATTATGGAGTTTATTTTCAATGAGAGAATTTCCTACAAATTGTGCTTATAATCTAAATTATATGAAAAATCATAATGTTAATTTTTTACTTCATTATTATCCTTTTAATTTCCCTGATAATGGCTTAATATATGATTCAAAAGGAAATGAACCTAAAATTAAAGTTATTAAAAATGATATCATAGGATATAATTTAGTAGATTTTGAAAATTTATATTCAATAATATATGATTTTGAAGAATGTTTAATTGTTTATTCTATACCTTCAATTGGTTATTTTAATCAAACTCATTTTTTCATTAAAACTTATTTAGAAACTCCATTATCAAATGAAGATTTAACATCAAATCCAACTTATTCTTTTAAATTTTATTTATCAGAAGATGCAAAAAAAGAATATTCAGAAATTACTCCTGGAAATTTAAATGTAGAAAATTATAACAATAATGCTGCTCCAAATGAAGTTTTAATTTCAAAATTAACTGATTTAAAATTTAATAATTCAGATATTAATATATATGTAACTGAGACAAATCCCATTTCAGGAATAGTAAAAATAGGATTTACTAGAATTAAAGTTATAGATTTTTCAGAATTAGATATTAATTTAGAAGATTATTTAATTGGTCTTGATGATGATATAAATGTGGATTCAAGTGATTTATCTTCTAAAGTAATTTTATCAGAAGAACAAATTTGGAATAGAATAAAAACTTTAAGTTCTTTAGGAGAAATTCCAAATATTGCTTTAACTTCAATTAATATGACAGAAACTGAGTTAAATTTTATTGAAAATAATAATCTAAATATAGATAATTTTCAACCTATTGGAATTAATATTAATAATCCAATCTGTTCTAAAGAATCTTGTTCAATTAGAGGAAATTGTTTTATTATTGTTAGAGCTACTCAATGTTTTTGTTTTGACGGGTATAAAGGGACTAATTGTCATTTAACTGTTAATAATAAAAATTGTATTGAAAATTTATATGAAAAATTTTGGAATTATTTAACTAATAATAATAATTTAAATACTCTAAGTTCTAGTGATTTTAATAATCAATTAGTGGGAAAACTTTTATATTTAGTTAAAACTTCTTTGAGTTTTAGTGAAAGTAATTCTAATATTATAAATAATTTTTATTTGTTTTTTGATTATTTATATAATAATTATCCAGATTTGATCGGTGTTAATTATCAAGAATTTTTTTTAGTTTTTGATTATATTTCTATTAATTTATACAAAGATATTAATTATAATAGATTATATAACTATGTTTCTAAATCTACATCAACAACAAATAATAATTTAGAAGAAGAAAATAACATTATTTCTCAAAATCTTATGAGAAGAAATTTAAAATCAACTCCTAATGAAATAAAATATCCCGAAGAATTAACAAATTACACTCAAAATGTAATTTATAAAATCTCATTAACAAAAGAACAAATTACAACAAATTACGATTATTCCCTGAAATTAATACAATATATAAAAAAAGTAATTTCTTTAGAAACATTTAAATTTAAACAAAGTTTATATTTAACATTTCAAGGTTATGATATAATAATATTATCAGTTACAGAACATTTTAATTATACAAGATATTTTATTAATAAAATAATAGAAAATAAAGACAATAAATTTTATTATAAAAGTTATATAGATGTATCAAGTTGTTCTTCTCATATATTTAAACAAACTACATATACAAGTTTATTCTTAATTTTTATTCAATATAGATACAATCCTTTATCATTTTATTCCACATATTCAACAAGTTCAAGTTTTTTAAATGACATATTTTTTATGGACAAAGAAGGGAATATAATATTATTAACAGATTGTCCAAATAACTATAAAATATATTTTCCATTAAATTCATATAATAGAACAAAAACAAATATAATATTGACTCATTCTAATTTTATTTTTAACAATCCAAATATTGGACCAAATCATCCTTATGTTACTTGGCCTGTTTATGTATTTAATAATGGCACAGTTTGTAAAAAATCTAGAACAGAAAGAATTCAAGAAGTTTATAAATTAATGAATAGTTATTGTACTTATTATGATTATTATTTAAAAATAGATAATAGAATTGAAGAATGCAATTTTGAAAATAATTATTTTATCAGTTGTAATATTAATCATTTAGGTTTATTTTCTCTTGAAATTAATGATAGTAATGTTAAATATAAAACTGCACATTTATTTTTTTATTTAGAGGCTTATAGAATTTTTAAAGATTATAAAAATTTCATTAACATTGGTTTATTTACTTTTGGATTTTTTTTTATTATTTTTATTTTTGGAATTGTTATTATTTCCATTATTGATTATACAAAAATTCAAAGAACAAAAAATTTATTAGATGGAATAAAAACAGCAATTTTTAGGGAAAATACATTTTTTTATACATCAGAAGAATTAAATGATGAATTAAATGATGCAAATAAATTATATAATGAAGACCAAATGATAAATGATTTAGAAATAAAATCAAAAGTTAAAGAAATCACCTCTTCAAATATAAAGGAGAAAAACAGTGAAATAAAAACTCATTTTTCCAAAAATAAAAATAAGAAAAATAAAAATCAAAATAAAAATCAACCAAATTTAGAAAGTGAAGAACCATTTACAGAGAGGGAAACTCAAGTTGAAAATATATCTAAATTTCATGGAAATAATCCTCCTAAGAAAAAAAAATCATCAATGAAAGTAAAGAAAAATAATAATGAATCAAATTTTGATAAAGTATATAATGTAGAAAATTATAAAATTGAAGCTCCTTCAGAATATAATGATATTGAATTTGGATTTATAAATGATTCAGAAGAATCTGAAAAAAAAAGTGAAGAAAGTGAAAAAATAAGTGAAGAAAGTAAAAAAAGTGAAAGTGTAAAAATCCAAAATGTGAAAATAAATGACAAAGAATCTGAACATGAAAGTTATAATATTAGTAATATAGAAAAATATAGTGATCTTAATTCTGAAAATAATAATGATAAATTAAGCGCACAATCAAATAAAGATTTTTTATCTAAATTCAATAATAAAAATACAAATAATTTCATTGATAAAAATCTTATTTTTATTAAAAATTTTGATACTAGAATTAAAGTAAATGATATCTTTCAAGATATAGAAGAAAAAAATATTTCCAATGAAAAGTTTTTAAAATGGTGTTTAATTAAAAGAAATATTTATTTATCTGTTTTTTCAAATAATTCTTCTTTAAATCCAAAATGGAAAAGATTGTTTATAATATATATTTATATATTATTTCAATTTTTCTTTGTCACTTTTTATTTATCATTATTTGAAAGAATAAATATATCAAAATTTCTCAAAGTATTATTTATTCATTCTTTTGTTTTAATAAGTTCTAATTGTATTATGTATGGAGTAATTTACTTTTTTAGAGTTGATGATTTATCAAAAGCAATTTTATTAGTAACTTTAAGAAGTTCTCAACAAATGAAATTAATTGCAGATTGGAAAAAAATGAAAAAAAAACAAAGGAAAAAAATTATAATTGGATTTATCTTATTTTTTTTTATTTTTATTATTACTTTTTATTTCTTTTTTACTTATATTGTTATCCTATATATGAGTAAATTTATATTTTTATTAACATTTTTTACTGGATTAATCTTAGATTTTTTTATTTATGAGGGATTTATGAATTTATTATTAAGCTTTTTTTATAATGATAGAAAAAATCGTCCTTTTAAGCAATTATTCTCATTAAGATGTTATAGAAATTGTCTTTAAAATTAAAAATAAAATATATAGTAAATGTATAATTTATTAAAAATATTATAATGGTTAATTAATATATTTCTTTTTTAATATATTGAAAGATATTCAAAAATGAAAAATTTATTATAAATTTAAAACATTGGAAATTTTTAAATTTATGGAGAAATGATTTATTTCCTTTTTTGGGATTGTTAAATCTATAAATATTTAATGTTTAGTAAATTGTTAACATTATTTAAATTTAAAAGTTATTATTGTTTAAATTTGTATAAAACAATTAAATTATTTGATTATAGTATTCTTCGGTCTTTAAAAAATTTTCCAAAAAACAAAATTTTATATATTGATAACCAAAATGAAATTTAATTGAAAATATAAATGTTTTAATTTCTCCTTTCTTTTGAATAAAAAAATTTCATTATATTTTTTATATGATTCTTCAGATTTGAGATTTAGAATAAATTGTTTTTTAAATGGAAATTTATTAAATTTATTTATAAAAATAGATTTTTTTTGTTAAACAAAAGTATTAAAAACAATAAAATTAAAAATAATTTTAACCAAAGAATAAATTTGGAAATTGATTCCTTAAAATAATAATTAATAAATCTTATTTTAAGTTTTTCAAAAAAATATTGTTTTATCAATGATTAAAACTTTAAATCTAAATTGTAAAATATTTGTTTTTAAAGATGGAAATCCTTAATATATATTAAATCTTTTTTTCTTATTCAGAGAAAAATATCTCATTTTCAATTTTGAACATATTATTTTTAATTTAAATTAGAATTATTTTTTTCTTTTTTTTATAATTTTTCTTCACATTTTTTTAAATTAAACTTCTAAGACATCAAGGTTATATTTTAATAAAAATACTATTTATTACACAATTTTTTATTTCATGTTATAAAGATTATACCAGCATGCAAATTAGCATCAATTCCACCATGTAAACCTCTATTCTTATCATAAGCTAATTCAGTTTGAACATCAACATCAACTTCAGCAACAACATGAACAAAAGGTCCAAAATTCATCCTAATGAAACTAGAATAAGAAATTTAATTAACGAAAGTAGTATGTTTATTGATGTTAAAAGTAGGGAAAAATATTTTAATAGTGAAAAAAAAACAGAAGAAATGAGAGAAGAACCTAAAACTCATGAAAAAATTTTTATAGGAAAAATACCAA
>JAEEGI010020942.1_pt1 | contig 13041 bp, 9 predicted proteins | sample 8958751 | NCBI WGS metagenome assembly JAEEGI01 (sample SAMN16246545, study PRJNA631951) | gut metagenome | biome: gut microbiome; feature: rumen; material: KS-attached | host: Bos | place: Iran: Karaj | collected 2018-10
ACATGTTCAGCTTTATCATCTATTCCTACAACTTCGGGTGTCAGTATAAAAATCAGATTGATGACAGATATAACGGCAGCAACGCTTTCCAAGCTTATGAAAGCGATTTTTAGCCAGCGTTTCCAAATGCTCCAAAATGAATGATGTGTTTTTATCCGGTATATTCCGACAAAAATGAGATAAGCGCCGAGAGCCAACCATATATGGGTGAAAGAAAAGACATTATCCCAGAATGTACCTGGGTTTATTGAAATTAACGTAACGTCATAGCCAATACTGATGATTCCAAGGATGATTAAAAGCACGCTCATTTTTTTACTCTGATTACCTTTGCAGAAAGCGGCTCGATCAAAAGTTTGTCATTAGAAACATATTCCTGATAGATAGGATATGACGAAGCTTTTTCAGCATCAACAAAGACATCCGCCATTTTGCGGGATTTTGCGTCATTTTTGGCCTTTTCGTGTGGCAAAGCCAGTGTGACATCATTTTTGCTCGCGTTGAACGCCAAATACCAGATAAAATCGCCGTCATCTAGCGAATAAAACAAAACCTGCGGATGTTCTGGTGTAGGTAAAAACCGAGCCGCACGCTCAATATCCGCATGTGTTTTCATACGGAAAACCGGGAAGTCACGTCGGAGCGCAATAAGCCCCTTTGTATACGGAATCAGGAACGAATACATTTTTTCGGCATCGGTTTCCGGCTGCCAGTGTATGCGGTTTATCGAATCTGATGACTGGTAGCTGTTTTTCACGAACCAGTCTTCTGTTTCCGGCACGCCTTCTTTTTTTTCAGGTAACGCTTTCGTACGGCCAAGCTCCTGACCAGCATGAATAAATGCAATTCCTTGGCTTGTAAGAAGAAGTGCGTTCGAAAGCTTTAGTCGTCGCAAAACTTCTTGCCGCCCTTCTTCTATCGATTCATCGGCACCAGTGTTCAGTACGATTGAGTCATGGAGCGTAAGGCCGTCGTGACACGCGATATAAAGAACATTGTCAGCCGGATTGTCAGCTGTGTAATTAGACTGTGGGCGGCCTGTGCAGTTAAAGAAAAGCTGTTCAATTTGTTCATTTTCCAAGTTGCCGTCGTTAAGGAAAGCAGGCATACGCTCATTAAAACCGCCGCCCTTGCACAAATCGCGGAATTCATCGTTAAAAACAGCGATATTATCAGTTTTGAGCATGTAATTCTGATCCATGCCGACAGTTCCATCCGCGCCTGTATAAAGCTTCCAGCCTTCGCCTATAAAAAGCATGTCATTTTTAATAGCGTGGCATTCTTCGTAGCAGCGGAGCATAGTCTCGCTGTCGATAAGCCCCATTATGTCGAAACGGAAGCCGTCTACGCCGTATTCTTTCACCCAGTATGTCGCAGAATCAATGATGAGGCGGCGCATCATAGCATGTTCAGAAGCCGTGTCGTTGCCGCAGCACGAACCGTTAAGATAGTTGCCGTCCTTGTCGAGCCGGAAATAGTATCCGGGTACAATATCGTCCAAAAGCGAAGTACGCGAAATGTGGTTGTATACAACGTCGAGTATTACGCGAAGCCCTTTATGATGCGCCGCAGACACAAGCGAACGAAGTTCTTTTATGCGTGTGTATGGGTTTTCCGGCGTTTCTGAGAACCAGCCTTCGGGCGTGAACCAGTTTTGCGGGTCATATCCCCAGTTATAATTATTGTTTTTCGTAGTGCCGTCCGCTTCATAGCGTTTGTTTGTTTCATCGGTGTTGTAAAACTTAAGTACCGGCATAAGCTGGATATGCGTTACGCCCAATTCTGCAAAATAGTTGAGCCTTTTTTCAAGCGCGGTGTATGTTCCACCGCTGCCATCTGGATTTATCGTTGCATCGCGGACGGAAACTTCATAAACGATAGCGTCCGTTCCTGTACAAACGCTCCCGTTTACGGAGTTTTCACGTTTTCCAGCGGTCGTGCACCTTGCTTGCCATTCGTCCGGAATCGTTTTTTCGTCATGAATATCAAGTACAGCCGCCCTTCCCGGCGTACCGTCGTTTAAGAATACAGCCATCGACACCGCGTAAGGATCAAGGCACACATTCTCGCCATCACCGGTATCAACGACATACTCGTAAAAATGGCCGTTTATTTCTTCAGTCTTGTCGTGCTCGTAAGTCCATACTCCGTTTTCAGGGTTGTATTCGCAGTCTTTTGTAAACATTGGCGTGGTGTCATCACTGCGTTTATAATACTTTATTTTTACGGAAAAAGCGGCCGGAGACCACAGCCTGAAAATGACTGTTCCGTTTTCTGTAAAATGAATGCCAAGCTTCATTTTTTCGTCTGGAATGATTTTCTCAGCTTCCTGCCAGCCAGAAACAGGGTTGTTGTTATATTCGATACGTTCCATATACACAATACTTTCGCAATTTTATTATATGGCTCCATTTATGGCAAAAGCAGCATAAAGAAGAATACAACATTTAATTAGTACAATGACAAGACATATTACAAGAATAATTGCAGATACAATCATTATAACTTTCCAGATTTTTTTCTTTTGTCCATCAAATTCATTTTTGTAAACTTTACTAACAACTAGAGAAGTTATAAAAACAATCAACGGAATCAAAATCAATAGCATATTATTATCCTTTAGAACTATCTTATAAGTATTTTAATTATCTATTATAGAAAAGTAAATGTTTCTGTTTTTTATTTTTTCTCATGTTTATTTCGTTTTCTTATTGACTAAAAAAAGTCTTTGATATATATTACTTCCTGTCACGCGGGGATGGTGGAATTGGTAGACACGCTAGCTTGAGGTGCTAGTGGCGAGAGCTGTGCCTGTTCAAGTCAGGTTCTCCGCAGCTTGAAAGCGGTTGCTAAATGCAACCGCTTTTTTTATGCCTGTTGCCAGTATTTCATACGAAAAATGAAACAATATACTTGAAAGCTATGCGAAAAAAAACAGCGGGACGCAGGTAAAAAGTAAGGGGGGCCCACAGAGGGGAGATTCCTTACTTTTTACCGTCGCTGGGACCCGCTGTTTTTGTTAGGGATCTTAATTGTATTATCTCATTCCCTTGTCGTATGGAATACCTTCCGCTTTTGGAGCTCGTGACTTCTTTGACGTGAACGCCAGAACGACAAGCGAAATGATGTACGGCAACATCTTGTAGAACTCGCCTGGAACAAGGTTCACAAGAACATCAAAGCCCATGTATGCGTCCGCAATTGCTCGGAAAAAGCCGAAAATCAGTGCGGAAAGCGCAATACGAATCGGGTTCCACTGACCAAAAATCATTACGGCAAGAGCAAGGAAGCCCGCTCCGGCAACACCGTAGACGAAATCCCACTGCGAGTTTGCCGCTGAAATGTAGATTATTCCACCAATACCGCCAAGAAGGCCAGAAATCAGAACACCGCAGTAACGCATCTTAAAGACGTTGATACCAACGCTGTCCGCTGCCTGAGGATGCTCACCGCAAGCCTGTAGCCGCATACCGAACCGCGTTTTATAAAGCAGAACGACGGCTACAATCAGCAGAATAAGCGTGAGTACCATGTACCAGTTAAGCTCCATACCGAAAGCGTTGAAAAGAAAGCTCTTGCGGTTTTCGATGTAGCTTAAAATTGCAGAAACGTTGTCGCCGCCGGAGCGCGCGGAGTTATACGATTTTACGATAACTGTCGCCGCCGCTGTCGCGAGCATGTTCATTGCAGTTCCAACAAGCGTTTGGTCGGCTTTGAAGTTAATCGCGGCGACGGCAAGAAGCAATGAAGCAATCATTCCTACGAGCGCGCTTACAAGAATCGTAAGGATAACAATTAGCGCGGGATTCGTGCCCACTGGAAGAGAGAAAAGAACGAACGCTCCACCGAGCGCGCCAAAAACCATTATGCCTTCAAGACCGATATTGATAACGCCGCTCCGCTCAGAAAACATACCGCCGAGCGCAACGAGAATAAGAACAGAAACGTAAATAAGCGTGTATTGAATAAGAAGCATCACTCACCTTCCTTTGGCGATGAATCCGTCGCCGCGACAGTTTCTGCAACTGTGGGCCCGTCTGCAGAAGCCACAACCTCTTTTTTCTTTCCGATTTTTGAAAGAATGTCTTTTATAAACAGAACGAACGCACACGCATAGATGATAATTGACGAAATCAAGTCTGCAATCTGCGGATTGAAGTACCGCATATCTATAAAGCTTCCGCCAAGCGTTATATGCTCGATAAAGTAACCGGCGAATATAGAGCCAATCGGGTTCAAGCCGCCAAGGAACGCTACAGCGATTCCGTTAAAGCCCATAGCCGGAACAGATGACGATGTTTTCCACTGCTGAATATCTGTAAGATAGTAGAATGATGCCGCAAATCCAGCAAGCGCGCCTGCAATCGCCATTGTAAGAATGATGTTGAGCTTTTCTTTCATACCGGCGTATTTTGCCGCATTCTTGTTGAATCCGGTAGCCTTAAGCTCATATCCGAAAGTCGTCTTGTTCAGTACGATCCAAATGACTATCGCTATAACGATAGTAAGCAGAATCGCGATTGAAACATACTCATTGTTGTTGAAAAGCGCGGAAAGCCCTGCTGACGGCATAAGAGAGCCGCGAGAAACTGTTTTTATCTGGAATGTTTCTGAAAGCGACATATTCATTACAGATTCCTGATGCATAAGGATGTTCACAAGATACAAGCCTATCCAGTTCATCATTATGCACGCGATAACCTCGTTAACGTTGAAAAAAGCCTTGAAACAGCCTACAATCGCGCCCCAAGCGGCAGAAGCGAGCGCCGCCATGATAACACAAGCCCACCACGGCATGTGCCAGTTAAGCGCGCACCACAGCGAAACGCCGATAGCAACGCAATACTGACCGCCAACACCGATATTGAAAAGGCCTGCCTTATACGCAAAAAGCACGGAAAGCGCGCACAAAATTAGCGGAACAGATTTTGCGAGCGTACTGCCGAAATAGTAGAGCTGCTGTTTTGGCTTTTTGAAGTACAAAAAGTTTTTAAGTATCGTCGTTATGGCTTTTGTAGCGTTCGGCGCACTAATTATCAACAAGATGATATATCCGATTATTATACCGATTATGGCGCACAAAACAGCCGCCGTAATAGATTTGAACGAATTTGTCTGGGTAAGTTTACCAAGCTTGTTGCTGCTTATATCAAGTTTCTTGTTCATCTCTCGCCCTCCTTAGAATCCGCGCCATCACCCTGCGCGCTCGCTTTACCGTTCCGCTTCGCGCCCGCCATATAAAGACCAAGCTCCTGAACTGTGGTTGTCTTTGGATCAAGCTCGCCGACAATCTCGCCTTCGTACATTACAAGAATGCGGTCGCTCAGCTGCATTACCTCATCAAGCTCATATGAAACAAGAAGAACAGCCGCGCCGTTATCCCTGTCCTGAATTATCTGCTTGTGAATAAACTCAATCGCGCCTACGTCAAGACCGCGAGTCGGCTGTACCGCTATCAAAAGCCTATGTTCTTTATCAAGCTCGCGCGCAACAATAGCTTTCTGCTGGTTTCCTCCTGACATAGAGCGGGCTATTGTCTTACTGCCCTGCCCGCTACGCACATCGAACTTTTCAATCAGCTTATCAGAGTATTCCGTAACCGCAGCTTTCTTTATAAAGCCGTACTTCTGGAACTCAGGCTGCCAGTAACGCTCAAGAACCATGTTCTCATCAAGCCTGTAGTCAAGAACAAGACCGTGCTTGTGCCTGTCCTCCGGGATGTGGCTCATACCGTTCTTTGTGCGCTCGCGAATGCTTTTTTTCGTTATATCAGTGCCGCAAAGCGTTATTGATGCCGGCTCTGAACCGGCTGAATTTGGGGCGAGTTTTTCCAAACCCGTAAGCCCGTAAATAAACTCGGACTGACCGTTTCCGTCAATACCGGCAATGCACACAATCTCACCGGCGTGAACGTCAAAACTCACGTCTTTAACAGCAAGGTTGTGGTGAACACGGCTCGCTACGTTCATGTGCTTTATGCTAAGAATCGTCTCGCCGGGCTTGGCATCGTCTTTCTGCACGTTGAACTCAATGTCGCGACCGACCATCATGCGGCTAAGCTCTTCTTTCGTAGTGTTCGCCACATCAACCGTACCGATGTATTTTCCCTTGCGCAATACAGAACAGCGGTCGCTTACGGCCATTATCTCGTTCAGTTTGTGCGTGATAAAAAGAATCGACTTACCTTCTGCGGCAAGGTTCTTCATAATCTGAAGAAGCTCCGTTATCTCCTGCGGGGTAAGAACGGCTGTTGGTTCGTCAAAAATCAAAATATCGTTGTCGCGGTAAAGCATCTTAAGGATTTCTACGCGCTGCTGCATACCCACAGTTATGTCAGAAATCTTCGCGTCCGGGTCAACGGCAAGACCGTAGCGGTTACTAAGCTCAATAATCTTTTCGCGAGCTGCCTTTCTGTCAACGAAACCTTTGCGAACCGGCTCGTTTCCAAGGATTATATTATCAAGTACCGTAAAGACTTCTACCAACTTGAAGTGCTGATGAACCATTCCAATATGAAGCGCTGTCGCATCGTTAGGACTGTTGATTTTAACGACCTCGCCGTTCTTTCGTATCTCGCCTTCTTCCGGCTGATACAAACCAAAAAGGACACTCATCAAAGTCGATTTTCCGGCTCCGTTTTCACCGAGCAGGGCATGAATCTCGCCCTTTTTCAGCTGCAACGTAATGTCGTCATTCGCGATAATTCCCGGAAATCGTTTTGTAATGTGGAGCATCTCAATAATGTAATCGCTCATAAGCACTCCTATTTATTTCGACAAAAAAAGGCGGCACCGACATCAGCGCCGCCTTATTGAAGTCACGGAACAGCTGTACGCGACAAGCCGTTCCGTAATTACGCAATCAACTATTTGATGTTTGCGTACTGGTTAAGTGTAATTGAGCAAGCAGGAGCTTTTTCTGTATCGTTGGAAACTTTTACCTTTCCATTGAAGATATCAGCTACGAGTGCTTTATACTCAGCTACAGTGTAGTTCTTCATTGACCATGTTGCTGTAGGAATCTGAACGAAGTTAGCTTCGATGTCTGTTGCAGAAACAAGACCCAGGTTCTCAATCTTTGCAGCATACTTTGTTGCGAAAGAGTTGTCCTTAACGCTTGTAAGAACAGCCTTAACTGTAGCTGCGAGACCCTTCATTGCAGAAGTTACGCACATATCTTTTCCGTACTGGTTGATCTGAGCTGACTGGTCAACGTCAACACCGATAACTTTTCCGCCAACTTTTGCAGCTGCTTCACAAGCTGAAGTGAAAATACCACCACCACAAGCGAAAACAACCTCTACACCACGCTGCTGGTACCATCCGTCCATAGCAGCTGTGATAGCCTGGTCACCGTAGAACTGACCACCGTAGATGTACTCTACAGTTACTTTGTCAGCGATTCCCATGTCCTCAGCAGCCTTGTTACAGCCCTGAACGAAACCGAAACCATAGCGGATAACAGCAGGAACAGCCATACCACCGAGGAATCCAAGGTGTGTGAATCCTTCCTTAACTGCTGCATAACCAGCGAAGAATCCAGGAATCTCTTCTGCGTAAACTGCACAGAAAGCGTTCTTAGGAAGCTTCCAATTTGTCTTTCCAAGAGCTTCAGCTGAAGAAACAAGGTCATATTCGCTTACGTCAAGACCAACGAATGTAACGTCGTCATTGTCATCAACTGTCTTAACGATAGCTTCTGCGAAAGCATAGCCAGGAAGAACGATTACGTTGAAGTCGTCCTGAATAGCTGCGTTGATAGAAGAAACACGAGCCTCTGTTGAGTCTCCGGATGGCTTGTAATACTGGAAAGCAAGACCGTTAGCCTCTGCGAATTCCTTACATGCTTCGTAAGTTGTCTGGTTGAATGACTGGTCTGTGATGTCACCGTAGTCTGTAACCATAGCAACTTTCATTGCGGCAGTTTTTACTGTCGTAGATTCTTTTTTACCACCGGCAAATACCATACCAACCATAGCCAGCATGATTACCATTGTGATTAAAATCTTTTTCATACTTCCTCCAAAAAGATACAACTAAATGTGTTTCTATTATAATTCGCCTTGAAAATTAGCGCAACTGGTAGTTTCTTATAAACACGATCTGACGACGCGGAAACCGCAATCATTAACTCTAGCAAACGGCGTATTGTCTTCGCTGTACGAAACTGCACACCGGTACGCTTCTTGGAAAAGACTGCCACCACGTATGATTCGCATACCGCCAGAAGTTGCACCTGTAGCTGGCGTACTGCTCGTTATGTCGCCACTCCAATCCCAACACCACTCATAAACATTACCACTCATGTCGTAGATTTCGAGCGAATTGGCATTCTTCTTTTTAATCTCATGAGACACACATTCGCTACCATAGAGGCTGTTTTCGATATACCATGCATAATTCTGCAACGCTCCGGACTCACCGTTCGTGCCACTGTATGTATTGGTAGAAAGCGTGCTTCCACCGCGTGCAGCGTATTCCCATTCAGCTTCCGTAGGCAGTCTGTATCCGTTTGCTTCCCAGTTGCAAATAACGGCATCCCATGTTGAATTATCTGTCATATCTGAAGTCGGCACAGTCCCCCATTCTGTCGGGTTTGTTTTGCCGTTTATAGTGTAGCAAGGGGTAAACCCATCCTCAAAGCTCTTTTTGTTGCAATAAATGAGCGCATCGTACCAGCTCACCTGTTCAACAGGGCGTTTTGTTTGAACCTCTCCAGTTACAGGGTTACTGTGGAATTCACTTGGATTGCTTCCAACTACCGCCTGATACTCTTCCTGAGTAACTTCGTGATCGCTCATATAAAACGTACTTATCTCAACAGTGCGACCTGCAATAAACGCCCCATAATAAGTGGTGCCTTCATTTGTGGACGAAAAATTATCACTACCAGTGACTGTTGTTCCAGCCACCTTAACAAATCCTTCGGGTATTTGTTCCTGCGGAGTTTCCTGCGACGAGCTATTGTTGTTCGGGTCAGAACACCCGGCAAACGCAAAAACGAACAGGCCACACAAAACGATCACAACTGTTTTCAGATTACTTTTCATAACAATCTCCTTGCAAATCTAAAGTTGAATAATCTATATAAACTATATTAACACATCATACCAATAATACAAACAAAATGATTCAAAATTTGCTCCTGATTGAAACAGTATTATTAATCGGTAACATATGGTATATTAGGTCTATGGACGACAAAATCATTCTTGACATCATAGGATACATCGGTTCCGCGTTCGTGCTCGCCTCTTTCCTTATGGCGACCGTAAAGAAACTGCGGATTATAAACTCAATAGGCTCTATAGTGACAATCGTATATGGTGTACTTATACAGGCTTTTCCAACAGTATTGATGAACGCATGCCTACTCATCATAAACATCTACTATCTTGTTAAAATGTTCCGCTATAAAGAGGAATTCCATATTATCGAAACGAAAATTGATGACGGAAGTGCAAAATTCTTTTTACATCAGAACAAAGACGATATTTCGGTGTTTTTCCCAGAATTCAGCGACACAGCTACTGATATAAATTACACTCGCCTTATTTACTGTCAGAACAAAATTGTAGGATTATGCGTAGGCAGACGCGATGGTGACACGCTTGCCATATACTTGGACTATACAATTAAAGAATACAGGGATTATTCGGTCGGAAAATATCTTTTTGCAGCTTTACCAAATGAAGGAATAAATACTATAGAGCTTACGCAAAAGACGAAGCACCACTATCAGTACCTTGTAAAAATGGGCTTCGTCCGCGACTGCGATCGCTTTATTAAGCGGATGTAGCAGTTGTGCGACATTGCAAACACGCCGCTGTTCAAGCTTCGCGCAAATCGCGCGTCTGCGATGGATGCACGGCACTTCGCGCCGCCGCACAACATTGCACTCATCTTAATATGAGCCCAGACCACCCTCTTTCACCTGGAAGTGGCTGAATTCCATGCTGAACGAAGCTCTTCCTTGCGTTACAGAGCGGAGTACCGTCGAGAATCCGAACATCTTTGCCATAGGTGCCTGCGCATGAACAACTTCTTCTGTCGGTTTAGACTCAAGGCTCTGGATAAGACCGCCGCGCTGAGTAACCTGGCTCATCGCATCACCGACGAATTCTTTCGGTGTCATAATATCTACGTTCATAACAGGCTCAAGTAAGCGCGGCACTGCACTGCGGCACGCGTTGTCGAACGCCTGTACGGCACAAGCCTCGAAAGCGAACGGCGTTGAGTTAAGCTCGTCGTAAGCGATATCAGTTACCGTAACTGCAATGTCCGTACAGAGATAGCCGTACTGAATGCCGGAGCCGAACGAGTTCGTAATTCCGCGCTGTATAGAGTCGAAAATCTCGCCTGGAATATTGTTTTTCTTGACGTTGCAAACATACGTGTTTCCGGCTCCGGCATTAGGCGCAACGTGAATCGTAAGACCTGCCACGTTCTCTTTGCCGCCGATAACACGGCTGAAGTTTTCTGTGTGGTCGCATTCTTGCGTAATCGATTCACGGTAAGTTACCTGTGGTGCGCCAACGCGTGCCGCAACCTTAAAGTCTTCTTTCATGCGCGTAACAAGTACGTCAAGGTGAAGCTCACCCATACCGGAAATAATCAGCTGACCTGTCTCCGGATCATCCTTTGATGTGAATGTCGGGTCTTCTTTTGAAAGAATCTCTATAGTTTCTTTAAGTTTGTCGCGATCAGAAATCGTGTCCGGCTCAATTGCGACAGAAATAACAGGCTCTGGGAACGTAACGTTCTCCAAAAGTACAGGAAGCCCTTCCGTTCCGATTGTGTCACCAGTCTGAGCAAGCTTGAAACCGATAATTACAGCTATGTCGCCGGCTTCAACGCAATCCATCGGCTCTGTTTTGTTTGCGTGCATACGAAGAATGCGGTTAATCCTCTCGCGCTTTTTCTTGCCGACATTGTAAACCTGCTCACCTGTTTTAAGCTTGCCTGAGTACATACGCACGTAACAAAGCGAACCGGCTTCTCTATCGTACTGAATCTTAAAAACAAGACCGCTGACCATACCGGACGGATTGCACGGAATCTCAACTTTCTCTTCTTTTTTCATATGGAAGCCGACTGCTGGTGGAATTTCAAGCGGGGACGGCAAGTATTCTACAATCGCGTCGATAAGCGGCTGTATAGCGCAGTTTTTGCGGGCAGAACCGCACAAGAAAGGAACAATCTCGCGGGCAATTGTGCGGCGGCGGATTTCTGCGCGGAGCTTGTCCTCCGGCACTTCCTCGCCACTAAGATAAAGCTCTGCAAGCTCGTCGTTACCGGACGCAATCTCGTCAAGAAGTTTTTCGCGCCATTCCTGTGCCGAAGCAAGCCTTTCAGCTGCGATGTCGCTTTCAAGAATCGTCTCGCCCTCGTCTGATGGGTCAAAACGGTATTCCTTCATCTTTATAAGGTCAACGACACCTTCAAAGTTGCTCTCCGCGCCTATCGGAATTTGAAGAGCAACAGGATTCGCCTGGAACTTCGCTTTAACATCATCCATCGCGCCGAAAAAATCAGCTCCGATGCGATCCATCTTGTTTACGAAACAAATGCGCGGAACGTTGTATTCATCTGCCTGCTTCCAAACTGTCTCTGTCTGCGGCTGAACGCCGCCAACAGCGCACAAAACCGCAACTGCGCCGTCAAGCACGCGAAGAGAACGCTCAACCTCAGCTGTAAAATCAACGTGGCCTGGGGTGTCTATAATGTTTATCTGATGATCTTTCCAATATGTTGTTGTCGCCGCACTCTGAATAGTGATACCGCGCTCCTGCTCCTGGCTCATCCAGTCCATCGTCGCCGCGCCGTCATCAATCTCGCCTATACGATGAATCTTTCCTGTATAATAAAGAATACGCTCTGTCGTCGTCGTTTTTCCGGCATCGATATGAGCCATAATTCCGATATTCCGCATTTTATCCAATGACATAAAAACCCCTCGCCACAAAAGCAGCATACGAAAAGTGCCACCTTTTTCAAACCGCCTTGCGGTATCTGCAAAAATCCGAAGCATACGGCGACACTAGCATCATTCATAAAGTGGAGTTCGCTCTGGGCGACACTCACAGATTTTGTCACTATATCAGAAAAAACGAATAAAGGGAATCGCTAAAACAAGCCGATTTTCCACACTATCTAGGATTGTAAATTGCCTTAAATTGTCTTATGAACAAAACAAATTAATTTGTAGTAAAATTTACTGTTTCGTGTTATAATTATTTATATTTATGATAAAAAGCAGAGACAAAGAAAAAAAGGAGTTGTAAAAAATGTACAGTCTGGAAGATTTAGCGGAACATCTGAAAACTAAGCACAACTTGCCGGTTCAAGAAAACCAGATTCAAGATTTGCGCAACATAGGCTATTATCATGGATATAAGGGATATCGATTTATCCGCAAATCTAGCAACCCGATTAAATTTACCGCATTCTCACAGATTGTTGACTTGAACAATTTTGACATGCAACTTAAAGGTCTTTTCTACCCAAATCTTATGTTCATTGAAAATGCACTTAAGAGTTATGTACTTGAAGCAACTCTCGCAGACTGCCAATCAGAAAAACTAGCTGAAATTTACAAAAAAGGACTCACTTATTTTAAGGACTTTAAAGCAGGCAGTAAGAATTATAAATATGAATTCAAAAAGCGCATGGATTTGGAAATGCGGATTACAAACGCCTTAATAAGAGATTATATGTCTGACAAAGCAATTGAAACACATTTTTATGACAACGATAAAGACATTCCAGTTTGGGCGGCATTTGAAAGTCTGACGCTTGGAGAATTCGGAACATTTTTTGCCTGTGCGAATAGAAATATAAAGCTGAATGTGTCAAAAATGCTTAACTTGCCCACGAATTTAGACAGTGACGGTTCTTTATTGTGTGATATAATCTTCTGTCTGAAAGATTTAAGAAACGCCATAGCCCATAACGGAACTATTTTTGATACTCGTTTTGCACCTCGAGAGATTCCAAACCTTTTAAAGAAGCTTATAGAACAAAACATGAATATTCCGAACAT
>JAEEGI010020944.1_pt1 | contig 13039 bp, 10 predicted proteins | sample 8958751 | NCBI WGS metagenome assembly JAEEGI01 (sample SAMN16246545, study PRJNA631951) | gut metagenome | biome: gut microbiome; feature: rumen; material: KS-attached | host: Bos | place: Iran: Karaj | collected 2018-10
GATAGAGCCGACATGACCGATGGAGAAAAAAGTGAGGTGCTGTACATCTGAGTCCGCTTCATATATAATTACGAATAAGAAAAAATAGAAATGTCTGAATTATTTATCCGCCTGGAACGAAGAAAAAAGTTTCAGGCGGTTTGTTGCTTAGAAGAAATTTTTAGTATCATTTTTCCTTATACTTTCAGCAAAACGGAGGAGTTAAGTGTATGGGACAGATAGAAGAATTGGAGAGGGAACTTGAAGCGATAAAGTACCAGGTCGGTCAGATTCAACTTGGCTTGTCGAGAGCCACACATGCTGTTGTAGATATAAAAGAAGAGCAGAAAAAGTTGCAACAAATGCAGGCGCAGATGCAGTCGAACATGCAGCAAGCAAATATGCAACAACCACAGCCGCAGATGCAGTCATACATGCAACAACCGCAGGCGCAGATGCAGTCATACATGCAACAACCGCAGGCGCAGATGAATATGCAACAGCCAAACATGCAACAGCCTCAAATGCAGGGAACTTTGCAACCGCAGGGGATGCAATCGCAATATCGCCAGATGCCCCAAGGAGCGGCGCCGGCGCAGCCTATGAATGGGCAGCAGAACAGTAACCAGACTGGATATCAGTCTATGCAGAACAGGCAACAATTCAATCCTGCATATCATCAGAGCGGGCAGCAATTCAATCCGGCATATCAGCAGAACAGGCAACAATTTAACGCCGCATATCAGCAGAATCTGCAGCAATTAAACCCTGCGTATCAACAGAATCCTCAGTCCGCATTTCGCAATATTAATAATGCAAATAAGAACTCAGCGGAGTCGTGGATAGGTAAGCATTTGATGGGGGTGTTTGCAAGCATACTCATCTTCATAGCGCTTATCCTGTTCGCAAGCCTCATTATTCCATATCTCAATGACGTGATCAAAATTGGTCTGATGTTCACAGTGAGCATTGCGCTTACGGGATTTGCATTTTATGAGCATCAAAAGAAGCCTGGGAATACCTTTTTTACAGCGCTTCTTGCGTGTGGAATTGGATGTAGTTATCTGTCGATACTTGTGACAAGGATCTACTTTAAAGCTATCGGCGATGTGACTATGTACGTTCTTTTGCTTGTCTGGGCCGGAATTATTTTGTACATGGGCAAAAAAGAAAGCAAGCTTTTTCAGGTTATCGGAAATGCGGGATATATCATTTCCGCGCTTCTTGCATGGAATTTAAAGGATGGAGCTTTGGTTTTGCCTGTTCTTGTTTATCTTTTGATCATGGGAGGCGCCTTCCAGTATAACTTTAGAAAAGATAATTTGCAGCGAACGATTCAAAGTTGTATAAATCTGGCGATAATTTTATATTTTGCAACACGGATCGGGCATAATGTTGAAAAATGCGTTTCTTTAACCGTTTCTGCAGGCCTTATTGTAGTTATCAGTGCAGCATATTTTGCGGCTTTTCTATTCGGAAAGAAGCTTATTAACAGTGCTAATAAGACATTTTTTGCAAGTGCAAGTGCGATTGTCTTTTATGTGTCATTTCTTTTGCTTGCAGACTGCCTGAAAATGCCGAAATGGATTGCACTAATGGTGTTCTTTGGTGTTGCTGCGATTGCGGAAGCAGAAGCCTTTTTGCAGCGAAACAAAAAAGAGAACGAAACGGTATCGTTCTATAAGAGCTTTTGGATAACTGCCTGGTTTGCGATAGCGGAGATCGGTACTTATGTTTTATATCAGGAGTTTTTTGACAGCGGAGCTCTTTTTGTCGCACTCCTCCCGATTGCTGTTTACGGTGTGAAGAAGGAGTATGCTCTTTTTAGAAATCAGGCGATCATATTGGCGGCGCTGATGACCTTACTTGAGAATTTCGGCGAGTGGAGCATCATATTCTGCGCTGTGGAACTTGTATATGCGATCATAGTTTTGGTAATGGAAGGCTTTGTCGTCAAAAAGTCGTTTGAATATAAGTTTATTTGGTATTTCTATGTTCAGGCATGTATTGCGCTTTTATTTTGGACTGTTGCAGATAAATCTGCTTTTGGTAATGACGGTTTCAAGATTATGTGTGCGGTTATCCCCGTGGGAATCTTCAACATGCTCATGCGGATGCTTAAGTTTGACAGAGACGATAAGGGCGTAAGTAATATTATGGCATTGATGGTTCTTGATGGTGTAAATGCAGCGGGATTACTTTTGGGACTTTACAATATTTATATGGTCGAAGGAGCCGCTTTGCAGGGAATAAATATTGCCTTTACTACAGCGCTTGCCTGTGTCAATGTTCGCAGGCATTTCGCAGGAAAAAGTGCTGAAAAACTGTACGCCGGAATTAAATTTGGCATCATCCTCATAGTTTCGCTTATCAGCTATGATGCGGCAGGCTATATTGTCAGCGTTGCGGTTTTGGCTTTTGCCATACTGTGCATAGTCATTGGGTTCAACAAGATTTTTGGGGCAAAAGAGCTCCGAATATATGGACTTGTATTGGCTATGGTCAGTGTTGTTAAGTTTATAATGTACGATATCACTTATGAAAATACGATCGGGCGTGCGATCAGCTTCCTGATCAGCGGAATACTGTGCTTTGGGATCAGCGCGATCTACAACTATTTTGAGAAGCAGGGGCAGCAGTAAGATGATTATTGGCACCGTACAGAATGTAGAAAGGCTAATAAGTTCTGATTGAATCGTACCTGATATGATGTTAAAATGTTCGGTGTTTGAGGTTATTTTTTTCTTTAAAAACAAGGAGAACAAATGAATTACGAAGGTAGGACTGAGAATTATAAGCGTCTTGGTGAAGAATGCGGTGTCTTTGGTATGTATGATTTTGACGGCGGCGATGTTGCCGGATCTATATATTACGGACTCGTTTCACTTCAGCACAGAGGACAGGAGAGCTGCGGTATTGCCGTGAGCGACACAACCGGACCAAAGGGAAAAGTTACAAGCCATAAGGATATGGGACTTGTAAATGAGGCTTTTACTCCGGAGATATTGGACACTTTAAAGGGAGACATCGGAGTAGGTCATGTCAGATACTCAACAGCAGGTAGCAGTACGCGTGAGAATGCGCAGCCGCTTGTTCTAAACTACGTAAAAGGAACCTTGGCACTTGCACATAACGGTAACCTTGTCAATGCACCTGAGCTTCGTCATGAGCTCGAATATACCGGTGCAATCTTTCAGACGACAATCGATTCGGAAGTAATTGCATATCATATTGCCAGAGAGAGACTTGCGACCAAGTCTGTCGAAGAGGCAGTCGGAAAGGCTATGCTCAAGATAAAGGGTGCATACAGCCTTGTTATCATGTCGCCCAGAAAACTTATCGGAGCAAGAGATCCTTACGGATTTAAACCCCTTGTTATAGGAAGAAGAGAGAACTGTTATATCCTTGCTTCCGAGACATGTGCGCTTGATACGGTAGGTGCGACATTTATCCGTGATGTAGAGCCCGGTGAGATAGTTACGATTTCTCCCGAGTTTGGAATTCAGTCCGACAAGAGCATGTGTATCCCTAAGGAAAAACATGCGAGATGTATTTTTGAATATATTTATTTTGCACGTCCTGACAGCACTATCGACAACATCAGCGTATATGATGCCAGAATAGCTGCAGGAAGATTTCTTGCTATGGATTCACCCATAGATGCGGATCTTGTAGTAGGCGTTCCCGAGTCCGGAAACGTTGCGGCACTCGGATATGCAATGCAGTCGGGAATACCTTATGGTCAGGCTTTTGTAAAAAATTCTTATATAGGAAGAACTTTCATTAAACCCAAGCAAAAGAACAGAGAATCAAGCGTTCAGGTTAAGTTAAATGCACTTGGAAGTGCGGTTGAGGGTAAGAGAATCATCATGATCGACGACTCGATCGTAAGAGGAACAACTTCAGACCGTATCGTAAGAATGCTTCGCGATGCGGGTGCAAAAGAAGTGCATATGAGAGTAAGTTCACCTCCGTTCCTGTGGCCATGCTATTTTGGAACCGATGTCCCTGCAAGAGATCAGCTTATAGCTTATAATAGAAATGTTGATGATATCTGCAAGATAATCGGTGCAGATTCACTTGCTTATCTTGGAATAGAGAGACTTGAAGAGATGGTTGGCGGAAATCTCGGTATCTGTAAGGGCTGCTTTACAGGTTCTTATCCGGTTACCCCGCCTACTGAGGACATCAGAGGAGAATTTGAGAAATAAAAGAATGTGTCTTTTATCAGGAGGAATGAAATGAGTACAGATCGTTATACAAGCCCCTTATCGGAGCGTTATGCAAGTAAAGAAATGCAATATATCTTTTCACAGGATATGAAGTTCAAGACATGGAGGAAACTCTGGATCGCTCTTGCCGAGATAGAGAAGGATCTTGGACTTAACATAACTCAGGAGCAGATTGATGAGCTCAAGGCTCACAAGGATGACATCAACTACGATGTTGCCAAAGCAAGAGAGAAGGAAGTTCGTCACGATGTAATGAGCCATGTGTATGCTTACGGCCAGCAGTGCCCCAAGGCTAAGGGAATCATCCATCTTGGCGCAACAAGCTGCTATGTTGGTGATAACACAGACATCATCATAATGACGGAAGGACTTAAGCTTGTAAGAAAGAAGCTTATAAATGTTATCGCAGAGCTTTCAAAGTTTGCCGAGGAATACAAGGCACAGCCTACACTCGGATTTACTCATTTCCAACCTGCACAGCCTACAACAGTAGGAAAAAGAGCAACACTCTGGCTTCAGGATTTTACTATCGATCTTGAGGACCTTGATTATGTTCTTGATAATATGAAGCTTCTCGGATCAAAGGGAACAACGGGAACACAGGCTTCTTTCCTTGAACTCTTTGACGGAGACCTCACTAAGGTTGATAAGCTCGATCCCATGCTTGCTGAAAAGCTTGGATTTAAGGGATGCATGGCAGTTTCAGGCCAGACTTACAGCCGTAAGATTGATATGAAGGTACTTAATGTACTTGCCGGAATTGCATCATCTGCAACAAAGATGGCACAGGATATCAGACTTCTTCAGCACCTCAAGGAAGTTGAAGAGCCTTTTGAGAAGAGCCAGATCGGTTCATCTGCAATGGCATATAAGAGAAATCCTATGAGAAGTGAAAGAATCTGCTCACTTGCAAGATATGTCATCATTGATACTCTCAATCCCGCTATTACTGAGGTTTCACAGTGGTTTGAGAGAACTCTTGACGATTCTGCAAACAAGAGAATTTCAATTCCCGAGGGATTCCTTGCAACGGATGGTATACTTGATTTATGTATAAATGTGGTTGACGGCCTTGTGGTTTATCCTAAGGTTATCGAGAAGCGCCTTATGTCTGAGCTTCCTTTCATGGCAACAGAGAATATCATGATGGATGCCGTTAAGGCAGGCGGAGACAGACAGGAACTTCATGAGAAGATCCGTGAGCTTTCCATGGAAGCAGGTAAGACAGTTAAGGTTGAGGGAAAAGACAATAATCTTCTTGAACTTATCGCAGAAGATCCCGCATTCCCGCTTACTATCGAGGAACTTAAGGCATCAATGGATCCCACTAAGTATGTTGGATGCAGTGCGCATCAGGTAGATAAATTCCTTGCGGAAGTTGTAAAGCCTATATTGGATGCAAACAAAGGAGACCTCGGTCTTACCGCTGAGATCAATGTTTGATACCGCTCGGAGGCAATATGAAAATAATTGACATACTAAATAACAAAGATGTGACTTTGTCTTTTGAAGTTTTTCCGCCAAAAACTGACGATAAGTACGCTGATGTTGAGAAGGCTGCGGCAGAGATTGCCGCACTTAAGCCTGATTTTATGAGCGTTACTTACGGAGCAGGCGGCGGAACAAGTAAGAATACGGCGAATATTTCGGCGGATCTTCAGGACAAGTACGGAGTTACCGTGTTGTCACATCTTACATGCGTATCGTCTACAAAAGAGGATGTTAAGTCCATGATTTCCGTTTACAAGGAAAAAGGAATCGAGAATATCATGGCACTTAGGGGGGACATTCCGAAGGAAGGACGAATCTGCTATGATTACGATCATGCGACGCAGCTTATAAGCGACATAAAATCGCTTGATGAAAACATATGTATAGGCGGAGCGTGTTATCCCGAAGGGCATGTAGAATGCGCAAGGCAGTCGGAAGACATCATTCATCTTAAAGAAAAGGTGGATGCAGGTTGTGATTTCCTTACAACCCAGATGTTTTTTGACAATTCTACGTTGTACCAGTTCCTTTACAGGATAAGGGAAAAGGGCATAGAAGTGCCGGTTCTTCCGGGAATTATGCCTATAACCAACGCAAGACAGGTAGCAAGGAGTGTTTCTCTTTCAGGTTCGACCATTCCGCAGAAGATGAAGATAATGGTTGACCGTTTCGCGGATGATCCCGAGAAGATGAAAGAGGCGGGTATAATATATGCCTGCGATCAGATAATCGATCTTATCTCCAACGGAGTCAGCCATATACATGTTTATTCAATGAACAAGCCTGATATCGCTGCAGGCATAATGAGGAATCTTTCTACAATTATTAAATGATAAAAGGGGAGTATAGTGATGGACGAAAATGTACAGAACATGACGGAGGAGCTTGAGAAAAAAGCTCCTTCAAAAAGTAATATAAATGAAATTGACTTTGCTTATTCACAGGAAGTTATAAGGAAAATGTCGGATTACTTTGACGAGAAGGTAGTCGGACAGAAACAGCTTAAATTTTCTCTTATCGCATCTATTCTGGCGGACGGACATATTCTTATCGAGTCTGTTCCCGGTCTTGCAAAGACTACTGCGGCTAAGGCTATTTCTGATGCCGTAGACGGAAAATTTGCGCGAATCCAGTGCACACCGGATCTTCTTCCGGCAGATATCATCGGAACACAGATTTATAATCAGGCAACATGCAAGTTTGAGACTATGCTGGGGCCTGTTTTTGCTAATTTTGTCCTCCTTGATGAGGTCAACCGTTCAAGTGCAAAGACTCAGTCTGCAATGCTCGAAGCGATGCAGGAGAAGCACGTTACCATCGGCGGAAAGACCTATAATATGCCGGAGGACATTTTTATTGTTATAGCAACGCAGAACCCTATTGAGCAGGAGGGAACATATCCTCTTTCAGAAGCTCAGACGGATAGATTTTTGATAAAAGAGGTTATTACATATCCTACGGCCGCTGAGGAAGTAGAGATTTTGAAGAGAATAGAGTCGGGAGTTATATCCGAAAAGACAGATCCCGTGCTGACAATCCAGGATATCAACAAGGTTCAGGACATTGCGGATAAGGTATATGTTGATGAAGCGGTTAAGTGGTATATTTCAAGTATCGTTGTTGCAAGCAGAAGAGCAAATCAGATTCCCGGATTCGAACTTGGCAAATATGTAAGGATCGGTGTAAGCCCGCGTGCTTCAATAGCATTCCTTAAGATGGCCAAGGCTGCAGCTCTTATGATGGGAAGAACTTATGTAACACCCGAAGATGTAAAGGTTGTAAGACATCAGGTTTTAAGACACAGAATAGGTCTTAATTATTCGGCTGTTGCAGACAATATTTCAGTTGAGACGGTAATTGACGGAATCGTAAATTCTGTTAAGACTCCGTGATAGAGTGCGACTATGAATATTGATTACGAATACTTATCGAAGATAAGGAGAGCGGTAGCTCTTTATACAAATAAAAAAACCTCCAATATTCTTGACGGTGATTTTCATTCCATACATAAGGGAAGAAGTATGGAATTTGAAGATCTGAAAGAGTATGCGCTTGGCGATGAGGTTCACGACATTGACTGGAAATCATCTTCCAGAATGGGAAAAACACTGGTCAGAAGATATATGACCGACAGAAGACACAACGTGATGTTTGTGTGTGACTGTGGAAAAAAGATGACGGGCGATACTCCGAAAGGTGAGTCAAAAAAGGATGTTGCGCTCTATGCTTTCGGAACTGTGGCATATCTTACGGACAAGAACGGAGCCGATTTTTCGATGGCTTTTCCTAAGGGAGATACATCGGAAATAAGTATGTTCAAGGCAGGAACTGAGCATATAGAGAGACTCATATACGAATATGAGAAGTATATTGATAAGGACAGCAATATTTCTTTTGAACAGTGCATAAAGAACGTCCTTAACTGTGTACATAAGAGAATGATAGTTATTCTCATAACTGATATCGAGGGACTTTCATCTGTAAGTGAGAGTACGCTCAAGGCGATTTCCTGCAATAACGATCTTATGGCGATGTGTGTGGAAGATGCCATGCTGACGGGAGATAATGTTTTTGACAATGAGCTTGGACACTATGAGAAGTGGTTTCTTTCCCACAACGAAAAGCTCAAAAAGCAGGAGCTTGAGTTTAGAGAAGCTACGGCAAACAGCATAGCGTTAAGCAGTAGGCAGAGCAGAACATCGGTTATCTCTCTTTCAGGTACGGAGGAGATAATTGATAAGACAATAGTTTTATTTGAAAGGCACAGACATGGAAACTACGGTTACATTAAGACCACCATTTGAATACAGTCTTTGGGTTTTGCTGGTCGGAATCGCTATTTTTGCGGCCTTTCTTTTTGCGTTTATATGGGTACTGTCCAGGATACTTGGAATCGAGAGAGGTGAGAGCGTTTCTTCTGATAAAAAAGACAATCGTTTCAGTATCGGCAGTGGATATCAGTACATAATGAAACAGAAGTATATTGCGCAGATTCAGATGCTCAGTAATGATTACAGAAAGGGGAAGGTGAGCCAGAGAGAGGGATTTCAGAGGCTCAGTCTTTTGATAAGAGGCTTTATACATGATGTTACGGGAATCAATGTTGAGACGGCGACTATCCGTGATGTCAAAAAGCTTGGTATCAAGCATCTGGATAAGCTTATGGAAGAGTATTACGTTCCGGAATTTGCGGAGGACGGAAGACCGATATCCAAGGAACTTTCGGAATCCTGTGAAATTGCGATGGGAGTGATCAGAACATGGACATAATGCATAAATGGGTCATCGTTTTGGGAGTCGTGCTGATCGCCGGAATTTGTTTTGGACTTTATAAATACAGCAAGAAGATAACGACTAAATTTAACGGCGGAATCAGAGCTGCCAATACCCGGAAGATCAGATCCAGCAAGTTATATACAGAATTGTTTAAACAGTACCGCATAATCAGGACGGTCTTGATAGCGGGACTTATAATATGCATGCTTTCGTCTTTTATTCTTATTTCAAGACCGTTTAAGTCAAAGGAAGTTGTTAACGGTGTAAAGAAAAGAGATATCATAATATGCCTTGATGTATCATATTCGCTCTATGACCTCAACTCAGAGATCACGGAGTATATAAAAGGCGTGGTAAAAGGGCTTGAAGGTGACAGGATAGGAGTGAGCATTTTTAATACTTCATCCGTTACATATGTGCCTCTTACAGACGATTATGAGTATGTTGCACAAAAGCTCGATGAACTTGATGAGTATTTCAAGCTTCAGAAGGATATGTACGACAATTTTTACAATAAATATCAGTATCTTACGGATATGACGGAAGAGGAAAAAGAGAGGTTTTATGAGCTTGATGAGAAGCTTTCATACTACGAGGCGGGAACGCTGTATCGCTCAGATACAAAGGGATCGTCGCTTATAGGAGAAGGACTCGGCTCTGCACTTTATTCTTTTCCCTATCTCGGAGAATCGGACAGGACCCGCGTGATCATCATGTGCACCGATAACGAGCTGAATTCGTACTATCCTGAAATTATCAATCTTACTGACGCATCAGAAGCGTGCAAGAATAATAAAACCACGGTATTCGGAATATTCCCTTCGGAGGATAAGTTTTATTTGCCCGAGGAATACAGTTATAAGGTCTGTTCTTCGGAATTTCAAAGTGCCGTTGAGAATACCGGCGGAAAGTTTTATGTAAGAACGGACGAGCATCCTGTTTCCGAGATTGTTCAGGATATCCAGAAGCAGGAAGCAATGATGGTGAAAGTTGTATCATCAAGAGAAAATGTTGATATCCCCGAAGCGGCATTTATAATGCTTCTTTTGGGAATTATCGTGTTCTGCGGAGCAGGATGGGTGTTGCAAAAATGATTATAAGACCTATTTTACCGATAGCGTTTCTCCTCATAATCTTTGCGGTTTTGATCGCGATTACAGTATGGGGAGTTATCAGAACGAGTGTCGGAAGAAAAGACAAAATATTTACTGCGCTGAGGCTCGTGATTATATATATCTTGGTGCTTATTATCGGATTAAGGCCCATGACGGTGGATGAAGAATACGAGTTTTCCACAAGGAATCTCGATGTTATCTTTGTTGTGGACACAACGATCAGCATGTGGGCTGAAGATTATTACAACGGCAACAGGATAGACGGCGTAAAGAAAGATGCAAAGCAGATCATAGACGATCTTGCGGGAAGTAACTTTGCGCTTATTACGTTTGACGATCAGTCTCACGTTGTTTCGCCATGTACACAGGATTTGGAGCATGTGAAGACTCTTCTGGATACGCTTGCGCCTCCCGGATATGAGTATGCCGGCGGAAGCGATATGTCTTTGCCATACAAAGATCTTGAGTCGCTGCTTCTTTCTTCTTCAAGGAAAGAAAACAGGAAAAGCATAGTTATATTCATGAGTGACGGCGAGATCACAAACGGCAATGAGCTTACGTCTTATGAGGCCTTGAAGCAATATGTGGATTCAGGCGCGGTTCTCGGATACGGCTCGGCAGGCGGCGGAAAGATGAAGATTGACAATACGTACATCTATGACGATGCTGAGGGAAAAGAAGCCGTATCTTACCTCAATGAGGATAATCTTAAGAGCATTGCGGGCGACCTTGGGCTTGAATATCATAATATGAACAGCGGAAGCAAAGGGCTTAACACTACGATCGATGTGATAAAAGAGACCTCAAAGACCGTAACGGAGAAAGAGGACGGTATGGAGAAGTATGTCGATCTGTACTTCTGGTTTGCTATACCTCTTGTTTTGGCGCTTTGTGCGGAGCTGTGCATATTTAGCATAAAAGGGAGGTTATGAGTATGAAAAAAACACCTCTTAGATATATTTTTTTACTGGTATTTTCATTTGTTATCTGTATTGCGGGTGCTTCGATAGTTACAAGGGTGCTGGTCAACAAGGTTTTTGTAAAAAGATACAACGCAGGAAACTACGATACGAAGCTTGAAGAGAAGCTTTTGCTTCTGAATTTTCCCGAGAGTTACACTCCTTTCTATAATCTTGGAGATGCGTATTACAAGCAGGAGAGCTATTCGGAGGCAGCAGGCTATTTCACTGAAGCGCTCAAGATGTATCCTCCCGAAGATAAAGAGTGTTCGATAAGGATAAATCTTGCACTTGCGCTGTGCAATACTATAGATTTTGACGATCTTTCAAGTCAGGATAAGATTGATACGGCTATTTACGTCCTTTATAAGGCAAGGGATGTTCTTCTTGAGAACGGATGGGCGGTTGAGGAAGGTGATAACTTCAGGGATGCCGATGCCCAGCAGCTCAAAGAAGATATTGATAAAATGCTTGAGAAACTGGAGAATCCCGATAAGTCAAATGACGACCGGCAGAAAGATGACAAATCTTCCGAGCAGGAGAAAGATGATTCTTCAGACGGCGAAAATAAGAGCAGTCCGAAAGAAAAGCGCCAGCAGGATGAGCTGCAAAAGAGTAAAGAAGGCGCTATGAAAGAACGACAGGAAACAAGACAGAGTTCTGAGGGTGAGAAGAGAGCCCGTGAGAAAGAAGAAGGGCAGGTAGGCGGATCCGACGGTCAGGGCGGAGAAGGAACGCCACAGCCCGTGAAACAGTGGTAAATCAGATTTTTTATAGGAACTATTTTATAGGGAAACGCGGATTTAAGCGTTTCCCTAATTTAATTAATTAGACAATTTTGCATATTTTAGTTGAAAAAACGCTTTTTTTAATAAAAGAAACACACATATGTGCACAAGATGATGTATAATGTATCTGTAATTTGGTATATTTTGTGTGAAAAAGTATTGCGAAAGGGGATAAGAAAATATGAAAAAAAGCATATCGGCTATCTTGGGTGTTATGTTGACGCTTGTTGTCGTAGTGGCCGGAGCATTTGCTTTTCCTGTGGATTCAAAGGCATCGGAGATGACTTTTACAGGTAAGATTGACGACAGAACGACGGCTGAGAAGATGTATCTTTCTACTTCCGGAGGAACAGTAGAGATTAAGATCGATGATTCTACAGATAACAGTGAGGCAAAGTTTTTCTTCCCCGGAACAAAGGTTACGGTTACTTGTTCTACGGGAAGCGACGGGTACTGGCACGCAACTTCGATCAAAAGCGAGGTAAAGCCCGGAAAAGCTGAAGTAGATTCTGCCAAATCCACTACTGTAAAGGGTAAGATAGCAAAGGGAACAACAAGAGAGAAGATATTCCTTAAGACCGGTGACGGAACAATGGAGATCAAGCTTGATAACGAAACCGATCTGAGCGGAGTTAAGTGCATTTTGGTCGGTAGAGAAATCGAGGTAAATTGCGCAAGAGGATCTGATGCATATATGCATGCTTTGTCTGTAAAAGATAAGCAGACAAGCGCTTTATCCACTGCAAATGTTGAAAAGTATGGAACAGGAGTCAGAGGGACAATATCGGGCCAGACTACTTCAAGTAAGCTTGTACTCAAGACTTCCGAAGGCAGGATGGAGTTTGTGATCGACAGTAATACAGATGCTTCGGAAGGAAGAGTTGTTTTCCCCGGACAGAAGTATACGGTATATTTCTACAGAGGTAATGATTCCTGGAACCATGCTTCAAAGATTGTAAATGAGAGCGATACGTCATCACCGACAGTTTCTGTTGATGAGAGATCAAAAGCTACCGTAAGCGGTAAGATCAAGAGTAAGACCAATGAGAGTACTCTTTTCCTTCAGACCAACGACGGAACAATGGAGATAAGACTTGACGCCAATACGGTATATAACAATTGTCTGTTCCTTTTGGAAGATAAGAGAATTGTTGTTACCCTGGCAACAGGTTCTGACGGATATAACCATGCGGTATCCA
>JAEEGI010020946.1_pt1 | contig 13038 bp, 12 predicted proteins | sample 8958751 | NCBI WGS metagenome assembly JAEEGI01 (sample SAMN16246545, study PRJNA631951) | gut metagenome | biome: gut microbiome; feature: rumen; material: KS-attached | host: Bos | place: Iran: Karaj | collected 2018-10
AACTCTTTAACTATGAGAACGAAAGCTATATTCCTCCTTGCACTTGCAGGTATTCTGTCTTTTTCGTGTCAAACATCAGCTCCGAAGCCTGACTCTCTCAAAGATGCCTATGCAGACAGTTTCAAGATGGGCTGCGCAATCAGCCCTATGACGATAAGCGGACGCAATCCGCAGGCACAGGAACTTCTGGAGAAGCATTTCAACGCAATCTCCCCTGACAATGCGATGAAACCCGAGAGTCTGCATCCCGGTCCCGATGTGTGGAACTTCGGCCCTGCCGACGCCTATGTAGATTATGGAAAGGCGCACGGAATGTTCGTGCTCGGCCACACGCTTTGCTGGCACAACCAGACTCCGGATTTCTTCTGGACAAGGCTAGACGGCACTCCCAAGAGCCGGGAAGAACTCGTCGAGACGCTGCGCAGCTACATCGAGACGGTAGTCACCCATTTCGCAGGAAAAGTGGATGCCTGGGATGTGGTGAATGAAATCGTTGCCGAAGACGGCGGCTTCCGCGACCTTGGCTGGGTGCACGCATTCGGAGGTGACGGCTACGAGGTTGCAAAGCTTGCATTCCAGTTCGCCAATGAATATGCACCTGAAGGAACGGAGTTCTACTATAATGAATTCAATGTATGGCGTCCGTCCAAGCTCGAAGGAGTCGTGAATCTTGTCCGCAGGCTGCGCGCTGACGGTCTCAAGGTAGACGGCGTCGGCATCCAGGCCCATTGGGGACTCAACTATCCCAAGAACGAGTATATCGAAGAGGCTATCGACCAGCTTGCCGAACTCGGTGTAAAGGTAATGATCACCGAGCTTGACGTGGATGTGCTTCCCATTTCGAAAGAAGGACAGGTCATCGGCCGCTCGCTTCAGGATCCCCAGTACCAGTTGGAGGAGTTCGAAGAGTTCCTTGATCCTTACAAGGAAGGTCTCCCCGCCGAGGTTGAAGACCAGCTGGCTGCAAGATATGAGGAACTCTTCAGGATTTTCTACAACCATCGTGACCAGATAGACCGCGTGACTTTCTGGGGCCTGCACGACGGGGCTTCCTGGAAAAACGGTTCTCCTATACCTAGAAGGACAAACTATCCTCTGCTTTTCAACAGGGACCTCACTCCCCACAAGGCGCTCGATGCCGTGTTGACAATTCCTGAACCGCCCAAAGCAGAACAGTAGTTTTTGACATATTTCTAAAAAAAATCGGCCCTGAGCCGATTTTTTTATGCCCCGAACTATAGGAAATCCCGATTTTTTTGGTTAAATTGCAATGTGAATTTTTTGTTTTTTTAAAACCCTTTATCAACCAATATTTATATGCAACACGTACCAGCCATTTTCTGGTTTGTGCCCGCAGCATCTATCATAGCTCTTTGTTTTGCTTTCTTCTTCTACAAGACGATGAAGCGTGAAGATGAAGGTACTGACCGCATCAAACAAGTGGCAATGTACATAAGACAAGGTGCGATGGCTTACCTGCGCCAGCAGTATAAAGTCGTTATCATCGTGTTCATATGTCTTGCCGTATTCTTTGCCTTCCTGGCTTATGGACTCCACGTTCAGAACAACTGGGTTCCTTTCGCTTTCCTCACCGGAGGTATATTCTCCGGTCTTGCCGGTTTCTTCGGAATGAAATCTGCAACCTATGCGTCGTCACGTACCGCGCACGCTGCAACCAAGTCGCTTAACAAGGCCCTGACAGTCGCATTCAGAAGCGGCGCCGTGATGGGTCTCACAGTTGTAGGCCTCGGTATGCTGGATATCGCTTTGTGGTATCTGATCCTCAACCGTTTCGTCGATATCGACGGAACCCAGAAACTGATCGTCATCACCACTACGATGCTGACGTTCGGTATGGGTGCTTCTACCCAGGCGTTGTTCGCACGTGTCGGCGGAGGTATCTACACTAAAGCCGCTGACGTGGGAGCCGACCTCGTAGGAAAAGTCGAGGCTGGAATCCCGGAAGACGACCCCCGCAACCCCGCAACCATTGCCGACAATGTCGGTGACAACGTAGGTGACGTCGCCGGACTGGGAGCGGACCTCTATGAAAGCTATGTCGGTTCCGTCCTTGCCGCCGTATCTCTCGGCGCCGCAGCGTTCGCACCTCAAGGCGAGGCAATGCAGGTCAAGGCCGTGATGGCGCCTATGCTCATCGCCGCGATTGGAGTATTCCTGTCAATCATCGGAATCTTTATGGTAAAGACCAAAGAGGATGCTACTATGAAGGATCTGCTCGGCTCTATCAGCCGCGGCGTGAACTTCAGTGCAGTCCTGATCGCCATCTGCTCTTTCGCAATCCTCTATCTGCTCGGCATTCCCAACTGGTACTTGCTTGCAACTGCCGTCATCATCGGTCTTCTGGCAGGTGTGATTATTGGAAAAGTCACTGAGTACTTTACATCCCACTCATATAAGCCTACCAGGGCTATCGCCAAGAGTGCCGACACCGGCGGTTCGGCAACTGTCATCATCAACGGTATCGGAACCGGTATGATCTCGACAGCCATCCCCGTCACCGTCATAGGCATCTCTATAATTCTCTCATACCTCTGCGCCATCAACTTCGATATCCATAACCTGCTTACTGCAACCAATGTGCAGCACGGTCTCTATGGAATCGCAATTGCTTCAGTAGGTATGCTTTCAACCCTCGGCATCACCCTTGCCACCGACGCTTACGGCCCCGTTGCCGACAATGCCGGCGGTATCGCCGAAATGGCCGGCCTTCCTGAAGAAGTAAGGCACCGTACTGACAGTCTCGACGCTCTGGGCAACACCACTGCCGCAACTGGAAAAGGCTTCGCCATCGGTTCTGCTTCAATGACTGCCCTGGCGCTGGTCGCTTCATACCTTGAGGAAATCAAGATAGCATTCAGCCACATCGGGCAGAATGTGCTTCAGTTTGCTGACGGTTCTTCAGTAGCAGTGAGCGACGCTTCTATAATTGACATTGTCAAGTACTATGATATCAGCCTGATGAACCCCATCGTGCTCGTATGTATCTTCCTCGGTGCAATGGTGGCATTCTTCTTCAGTGGAATGACCATCAACGCAGTGGGACGTGCAGCCGAGAATATGGTGACTGAGGTTCGCCGCCAGTTCCGCGAAATCAAAGGTATCCTTACCGGCGAGGCCGTTCCCGATTATCAGCGTTGCGTCCAGATTTCTACCAAAGGCGCCCAGAAGGAAATGACGATGCCCGCACTGCTGGCCATCATCATCCCCATCGTGATCGGTATCATCTTCGGCGTGGCCGGAGTGGTAGGACTTCTTGTCGGTGGCCTGAGTGCTGCGATCGTCCTCGCAGTGTTTATGGCCAATGCAGGTGGAGCCTGGGACAATGCCAAGAAATATATCGAGGAAGGAAACTATGGTGGCAAGGGTTCTGACGCCCATAAGGCTTCCGTAGTAGGTGATACGGTCGGCGACCCGTTCAAGGATACCACCGGTCCTTCACTTGATATCCTCATTAAACTGATGTCCATGGTTTCGATCGTAGTTGCAGGCTTGGTTGTTGCCTTCAGCATTTTCTGATCGATATTCCATAAAATGGAAGACCGCAAACCTCGAAGGTTTGCGGTCTTTTTATTTGTGCCGTCTGTGATTCTGGTCTATAAAGCCAGTTTCTCGAGGGCTGCGGCCAGAGATTCGGCAGTGATGTAGGCGCCTATCACACGTCCTTGCTTGTTGATGAGGTAGAATGTGGGAATCCAGTTGATGCCGTAATCCTTGGAGATCTGAGTTTCCTTCCATTTGACGAGAGAGCTGACCTGTGTCCATCTGAGGTTGTCGCTCTCTATGCCCTTGAGCCAGGCTTCACGCTCGGTATCGAACGATACTCCGATGAAGGCCACGCCTTTGGGAGCATATTTGCTGTGGATTTTCACCAGGTCGGGATTCTCCTTGCGGCAGTCAGGACACCAGGAGGCCCAGAAATCGATTACAACGAATTTGCCTTTGAAATCGGAGAGAGATACCATCTTTCCTTCCGGAGTGGGGAGCTTGAAGGCAGGGGCTTTCTTCCCAGCCTTGATCACGTCGCTCATATCCTGGGCTGTGGCTACAATGCTACTGCAAAAAACAGCGGCAACGAGCAATGTGAGAAGTCTTTTCATCTTTACAGAGTTTTATTGATGTCAGCTACGGCAGCGATCAGGGCGTCGATGTTTTCCTTCTTGGCACCCATGGGCAGTCCGCCTCCGGTGCTGAGGAGCAGTCCGTGATGGCTTCCGTTGCCGGCGATGTATTTCTCTACTATTTCTTTGGTTGCCTTGTAAACGTTCTCGGGAGTGTCGTTTACGAGCAGCATCGGCGGAACGTTACCCATCAGGACAACCTTGTCTCCTGCAAGTTTGCGGCTGGCGACGATATCCTCCATATGGGTGAAGTTGAAGGCGTGAACTCCCATCTCCTCAAGGTGAGAATAGCAAGAGTTCGAAGTGAAGTCATTGTGGAAGAAGTGACGGTAGCCGGGGAAGGCGTCGAACACCCTCTGCATATAGGGCTGGCAGAGAGTCTGGAAGTCTTCGGGGCTGAAGTAGCCGCACACGTCGTCGAGAACCATTATCGCCTTTGCGGTCTTGACGTTCTCCAGCTGGGCGTTCAGCCAGTCGATCACCATCTGAGTGCTCTTCTCGAGAAGTACTGCTGCGGTGTCGGGATCCATCATCATAAGCATCAGGAGCTGGGTGACGGTGAACATATGGGACGCCACGGTGAAAGGACCGCGGGCGCATACCATATACACTTCTTCGCCCTGGGCCTCCATTATCGGCTGGTATATTCTCTGCTGGTTGAGCAACAGAGGCATCACGCCGTCGACACGGGGGTCAGGTGTATGGATGTTGCCGAACACTTCACGGGCCTTGTCGAGATCTTCTGTCAAAGGACGCAGGTGGGGCAGGTTGTCGTCATAAAAGCACAACGAGCATCCGAATCCGGACGGCTCGGCTGTCATACCGTATTCAACCCACCATCCGGGGATGAAGATTGCCTCGGGAAAGTCCCTGATAATCTTCTGGTTGTCTTCTATGAACAACTTTGTATTTGCATAATAATCGATGAAGGTATGGCCGCAATAGCCCGGAATCCAGGGACTGTCGGCGATGAGGGCTACGGGAATCTTGGAGTTCTTGTGGTCCAGTGTCTCTTCAATCAGCTTTATTTGATCGGCATTCATTATTGTGGATAATGTTAAGGTTAGACGTTTTGGAATGGTGCATTCTCTCCAAAGGTACTCTTTTTCTTGATAATTTTTGTAATTTAGAGGTCCAACAACAATAATATCTATACAATGGCAGAATTTCCCCAATTACACGATGCGATCCTTGCCGGCAATTTGAATGCAGCTGTTGCCGTCACCAAGGAGGCCGTAGAGGCAGGCGCCGAGCCGGGCGACCTGGTCAACAACTATATGATCAAGGCGATGGAAGACATCGGAGCCAAATTCGAAGCCGGCCAGGCCTATGTTCCCAACCTTCTTATGGCCGCCCGAGCCATGAAGGGCTCCCTTGAAATACTCAAACCTATGATGCAGGGCTCCGGAGTGACCTCTATGGGCAAGATAGTGATAGCTACCGTCAAAGGTGACCTTCACGATATCGGCAAGAACCTGGTCGCCTCAATGCTCGAAGGTTGTGGCTTCGAAGTCATCAACCTTGGCGTGGACCAGTCCGACCAGAAGATCGTCGACGCAGTCAACCAGCATCATCCCGATATCCTGGCGCTATCCGCTCTCCTTACCACGACGATGGGCAATATGAAAGTGGTCATAGACGCCCTTACGTCAGCCGGTCTTCGAGACAGCGTGAAGATTATGGTCGGTGGTGCACCCATCAGCGAGGCTTTTGCCAAGGAAATAGGAGCAGACGGTTACAGTGCCAATGCCAACGAAGCGGTAGCGCTTGCGAAGTCACTTATCTAAGTTATGGATTCCCGCAGGATGACAATGGCGGATATTTCGCTTGACATCAGCGAAATTTACCGTTCGATGGGTTATCCGGACCCGGAAGCCCCTCCCGAGGATATGAAAGCCATTGTGGACGGGTTGCTGGAACGGTTCAGCCAGGTTTGTCATCCCAGGTTCCACTACATTGAGTCTACCGTCGAAGGCCTTTCTCCGAAAGGCATCATAATGAAAGGCCTTTCGGGGGCCGAGAAGTATCTGCTGTTCGTCGCTACGGCCGGAATGGAATTCCAGGAGGAGATTAACAGGATCTCCGAAGAAGGCGACATAGTGAAGGTCTATGCTGCCGATCTGATCGGGAGCGAAATAGCAGAGGCAACCGTCAGGGAGTGCGTGAAAGAAATGGAGGCTGACTATCCGGGAGTCGGGGTCAGCAATTCCTACAGCCCGGGCTACTGCGGCTGGGTGCTTTCCGACCAGCGGGAGATTTTCTCACGCTTCGGCGGCGACACCTGCGGAGTGAGCCTGAACGACTCCTGCCTGATGTATCCCATCAAATCGGTCAGCGGCATCGTTTCGGTGGGGGCGAAAGTCGAGAAAAGAGAATACGGCTGCGCCATCTGCGGCCGCAAGGATTGTTATAAGAACCGTTTAAAAAACATAAAGAAATGAACGTCAACGACTGGAAGAAAGAGATACTGTCGTCCACCAGGAGGGCGGCCGTTCCCGTAATGACCCACCCGGGTATTGAAATGCTCGGCTACAATGTGAAAGAGGCCGTAAGTTCCGGCCAGGTACATTATGAAGCCGTCAAGGCTTTGTGCGAAAAGTATTCTCAGTCAGCGGCCCTCACCACCATTATGGACCTCAGTGTCGAGGCCCAGGCTTTCGGCGCCAACGTATCGTTCAGTTATGAAGCAATACCTTCGATAGAAGGCCGCCTGGTGGAAGATGCAGCCGCGATTGAAGCCCTGCAGGTACCGTCTCTGGATGCCGGCAGGATTCCTGAATATCTCAAAGCCGACAAACTGGCGGCGACATTGCCAAAACCTGTTCTGGCAGGCTGCATCGGACCGTTCTCTCTGGCAGGCCGTCTCTATGGCATGACAGAGATAATGATGGGAATATACATCGAGCCGGATGCCATGCAGATGCTGCTTGAAAAATGCACCGAATTCCTTCTCAAATATGTGAAGGCCATCAAGGAGACTGGCTGTCCCGCCGTGCTTATGGCCGAACCCGCCTCCGGCCTGCTCTCGAACGAAGATAACCTGATGTGGTGCACTCCGTATGTGAAGAAGATCATCGATGCAGTGCAGGATGAGAATTTCGCCGTGGTTCTCCACAACTGCGGAAACACCGGTCACTGCACCGAGGCTATGGTTGCCACAGGTGCCTGGGGATTCCATTTCGGCAACAAGATCAAGATGGTCGAGGCACTTGAGGGCTGTCCTGCCGATGCACTTGCATTCGGCAATGTGGACCCTGTTTCTGTCTTCAAGCAGGCTAGTCCCGAAGAAATGTACAAAGTCACCAGCGAACTTCTTCAGGCAACGGCAAAATATCCTAACTTTGTACTGTCATCCGGCTGCGATACGCCTCCCGGTGTTGCGCCAGCCAACATCGATGCCTTCTACAAGGCTCTGGATGATTTTAACAAAGGGAAATGAAAACGATAGTCATAGACAGCCTCGAAAGCATTGATGCTGCGGCCAGGGAATTTGCCGCGGCGCTTGGGGAGAACCGGATCGTGGCTTTCTATGGCAGCATGGGGGCTGGAAAAACCACCTTCATCAGCGCACTGTGCAGGTATTACGGGGTTGCAGACGATGTCTGCAGCCCGACTTTTACCATAGTCAACGAATATCGCGCAGCCGACGGCGAGAGCATCTTCCATTTCGATTTCTACCGCATCGACTCCCTCAGGGAGGCGGTGGACATCGGATTCGAGGAATACCTCTATTCCGGCAGTCTCTGCCTGATAGAGTGGCCTGAAAAGGTTGAGCCGCTGCTGCCCGAACAGACGCTGAACGTGCGCATAACCGTCGCCGCTGACGACAGCAGGACAATAGAGATAGACAACGAATAAAAACAAGACATTATGGGCATCAGTTTTTTACCTACACCCAAGCACAGAGTCTTCCACTACGAACCCCGCTACTGGAACGAGAAGGAAGAGAAGATGAAAGAACGCTATGCCAAATACGGCAAGGAATACAATCCCAACACACCGTGGGAGGGTAAGGGCTCAGATGATGCCCAGGCCAAGGACGATGAACCGAAGAACCATCTCAGGGACGGATATGTTCCGGGCATCCTTATCCGTGACGCATACCGCAACGGCATCGACAGCAACCGCCGCAAGACCACCAATACCAAGCTGAGGACGATCATCATCATCGTGTCGCTTCTGCTGGCCGTTGTGGCCGTATATTACTTCACCATCGGAGTCAACCTTCTTCTGCAGTAGGAAATGATCAACGTACTGCCGGGCAACATAGCCAATTTGATAGCAGCGGGAGAGGTCGTCAACCGTCCGGCATCAGCTCTCAAGGAATTGTTGGAAAACAGCATCGACGCAGGTGCCGACGACATTTCCGTGGTGGTTGAGGATGCGGGCCGCACCTGCATCCGAGTGATTGACAACGGCAGCGGAATGAGTCCTGAAGATGCGCGTCTTTGCTTCGAGCGCCACGCCACTTCCAAGATTTCCACGGCTGAAGATCTGGAGAGCATCGTGACATACGGTTTCAGGGGCGAGGCTCTCGCCTCCATAGCCGCAGTGTCGAGGGTTACTTTGCGAACCCGCAGGGAGGAAGATGAAGTCGGCATCGAAGTGCATTGCTCCGAATCGAAGATTACGTCGGCCGAGCCGGCATCGACGCCCAAGGGCTGCAGCATCGAGATAAGGGACCTGTTCTACAACACGCCTGCCCGCCGCAAGTTCCTAAAATCCGACGCCGCTGAACTCAGACATCTTGTGCAGGAGTTCTCCAGGGTGGTCATAGTCAATCCTTCCATCGCCTTCACTTTCATACACAACGGCAAGACTCTCTACAATCTGCGTCCGTCAGGCAACGAGAAGCAGCGTATAGTGGATTTCGGAGGTGCCGGTCTCACCAAGGAACTGGTGGACATCGAGGTAGAGACGTCAATGGTGAAGATCAAAGGCTTCGTCGGGGCACCTGCCGAGGCACGCAAGGTGCAGGGTAACCAGTTTTTCTTCGTGAACGGCCGTTATTTCCGCAGTCCCTATCTGCACAAGGCAGTTTGCAAACCCTACGAGAATCTGCTTAAGGAGGGCAGCTCGCCGTCCTATTTCATATTCTTCGAAGTAGATCCGTCGGCCATCGACGTGAATATCCACCCCGCCAAGACGGAAGTGAAGTTCGAGGACGAGCCGATGATTTTCGAAATATTGAGTGTCACCGTCCGCAAGGCCCTCGGCCAGAATGCCTTCACGCCCAGCCTTGATTTCGACCAGGTGCCTTCCATAGAGTTTCCTTCGATGTCGAAGGACGCTCCGAGATATACCGCTCCCCCTAAAATCGACTACAATCCGCTTTTCGATCCTTTCGAGCAGGAGCGCCGCATGCCCGCAGACATTCCGGTGCACGTTCCCCAGGCCGGCCCTGCAGCATCTGAAAGGCCGGTTGTGACATTCGGTTCCCGTTTTGTGGCAGTACCGGTGGATGAAGGCCTGATGGTGGTTGACATACAAAGGGCGAGGGAGAGGATCCTCTACGAAGAGTATTTCCCCCTGCTGGCGGAAAGACATCCCGTGACGGAGCAGTCGCTGTATCCGCTTAGCCTGGACCTCTCGCCCGAAGACCACGACCTTGCCCTGGATAACTCCGACCTGTTCGCAAAGCTGGGTTTCGACCTGCGCGATCTAGGGCAGAACTCGATAGTGCTTTACGGACTTCCTGCAGGTATGAACGCCGATGGCGGAGGCATCGAAGATGCGATTGAGATGATCATAGATGACATAAGACAGGGTAAGCTGGGCGATGATGCGGCCCGTGACGCTGCCACTTTGGCACATTCCGTGGCTTTTGCCGACCACAGCAGCGTCGGCCAGGCCGGGGCACAATTGTTGGTAAGACAGCTGCTGGACTGCAATCAGCCCGAGACGGCCCCTTCGGGTGGCAGGACCTACACCATCATTACTGACGAAGATATAGAGAAGAGATTATGAGCAATTTCTGGAGAATGGTGACCCCTGTGGTCAAGAACCTGATAATAATAAACACCGTCATCCTGCTGGGCACGATGCTCATCGGCGACAAAGCTTATGAGTATCTGGCTCTGTTCCCCTTCGAATCCCACTATTTCAAGGGTTATCAGATGGTCACCCATATGTTCATGCACGGAGGCTTCTGGCATCTGTTCTTCAATATGTACACCCTGATGATCTTCGGCACTGCGCTGGAACGGATGTGGGGTGGCAAGAAGTTCCTGCTGTTCTACTTCGTGACGGGACTTGGAGCCGCACTGTGCCACAACCTCGTGCTGCATCTCCAGATCGAGCATTTCACTGCCATCGGTGAAACCGCAAAGGCTGCGGTTGCGATGGCGACTCCCACCGTGGGTGCCTCAGGCGCCATATACGGAGTGCTGCTGGGTTACGCAATGCTGTTCCCCAATCACGTGCTTCAGCTCATCTTTCCGCCTGTGGCGATGAAGGCCAAATGGTTCGTGATCATATTCGGAGCAATCGAGCTGCTGACCGGCATAACCGGGATGGGCGGCAACATCGCGCACTTCGCCCATCTGGGCGGTATGCTCTTCGGCCTGCTGCTGATACTGTACTGGAAGAAGAAAAACAGAATGTACTATTAGTATGCCGAGGGTACGCAAATATCAGAACAAGACCGAGTCCCAGTGGGGCAAGGCAGGAAAGAAGGAGATGCTCTTCAGCCGGTTCTCCCTCAAGGATTTCCTGCTTAAACTGTTTGCGCTGGCCGGAGCGGTGGCCCTCGTGCTGTCATATGTCTCCGTATACCTCCAGCCTTCCGAACTCTCTTCGGTGCTGATGTTTTTCGGGCTGTATTTCCTTCCGATCCTATTCTTCAACGTCATAATATTCCTGATAGCTCTCTTCAGACTGAAGGCAGTGGCTTTTCTGACCCTGATTGCGATGCTGCCGACGCTGTTCTATGCCGACCTGTTCGTCAAGTTCAACAAGAACGAGGTTGTGCCCGAAGGCGAGCCGATAAAGATGATCACCTACAACGTGGGAAGGATGCGCCTGTCGAGGGATGGCCTCGAGTATGCTGCCAATACTGACAGGATTGAAAAATTCATAGAACTCGAGCGCCCTGACATAGTATGTATGCAGGAATTCATGATGCGCAACAGGGACGAGTACCAGCAGTTCGTGCCCGGACTGCCCTTCCGCCGTGAATTCGTCTTCGGCAACAACGAGCTTTGCGGCAACGTGATACTCAGCCGCTATCCCATCACCGGCAGCGGTGTCATCAAGTTTGAGGACAGCCACAATATGTGCGTTTGGGCTGACATTGACCTTGACGGAGACAAGATAAGGGTATACAACTGCCATCTGCAGTCTTCTACTATCTCGTTCACCAGCCTGATCCAGCGTATCGCCACCAAAGGGGAACTCACAAACGAAATAAAGGAAGTCCACGAGAAGCTGCGCAACTCCAACAGGCTGCGCGCCCAGCAGGTCGAGGACATTCTTGCCCACTGCAGCCAGTGCGAATACCCTGTAGTGATTTGCGGCGACTTCAACGACACGCCCGTTTCTCACACATATTACAAACTCCGCAAAGGCCGCAAGGACAGTTTCGCCGAGGCCGGGAACGGATTCGGAGCCAGCTATTCCTATCTCTGGCCGTTGCTTAGGATAGACTATATCCTCTACCCCAGGGAATTCACTGCGTTCCAGAACGAAATAAAAAGAGAAATATATTCTGACCACTATCCGGTCAGCACTTACTTATACAGATAGACTATGGACGAAGACCTCAAACAGGAAATAGAAGCTGCCGTCAAAGTTCTCAAGGAAGGCGGCGTGATACTTTATCCCACCGACACCGTATGGGGAATAGGCTGCGATGCCTCCGACAAAGAAGCAGTGGCAAGGGTTTTTGAAATCAAGGAGCGCGAAGACGCCAAAAGCCTGATAACCCTGGTCGCCGATGCAGATATGATAGGACGCTACGTGAAGGTCATCCCCCAGATGGCGATAGAACTTATAGAAGTCAACGACAAGCCGATGACCATCATCTATCCGGGCGCTATGGGCCTGGCGGAGAATGTTGTGGCCGAGGATGGAAGCGTCGGCATCAGGATTCCCCAGAGTGAATTCTGTAGGCAGCTCTGCCGCCGTTTCGGCGGAGCGATAGTTTCTACGTCCGCCAACATTTCCGGGGAGTCGGCTCCCTCTTCTTTCGAAGACATAAATGCTGCGATTCTCGATGCTGTGGACCACATCGTGGATCCTTTTTATGAAGAAGGGGCAACCGGAGTTTCTTCTCAGATAATCAAAGTAGGACTCGACGGCGAAATCAAAGTCATCAGGGAATAAAGGAATGGAACTTTTCTATTCAAGGGATATCGCGGATGGCGGCCGCACACTCGATCAGGAGGAAAGCAACCACTGCATCAGGGTGCTGCGTCACGCTGTCGGAGACATCATCCACGTGGTGGACGGTCGCGGAGGTATCTACGAATGCAGGATAGATGACGCTTCCCCCAAGACTGTCGGCTTCACCGTACTGAAGGTGGATGAAGGCTTTGGCTCCCATCCATACAATCTGCATATGGCAGTTGCCCCTCCTAAGAACATCGACCGTTTCGAATGGTTCGCTGAAAAGGCCACCGAAATAGCCGTGGACAGGATAACCCCTTTATTCGGCGACTATTCCGAAAGGAAAGTATTCAAAAAAGAACGTTGCGAGAGGATTGTTGTTGCGGCAGCCAAGCAGTCCCATAAAGGAGCTGTGCCAGTGGTGGACGATGCCTTGTCTGTCAGGGATTTCCTTCAGCAGCCGTTTGAAGACGGAACAGTGAAATACATATGTTACTGCGATGACACGGACTTCCTTGGTGTGAAAAAGATTTCGATACGGGAAGCGATGGCAAAGGCAGACGGCGACAGGTAT
>JAEEGI010020948.1_pt1 | contig 13037 bp, 9 predicted proteins | sample 8958751 | NCBI WGS metagenome assembly JAEEGI01 (sample SAMN16246545, study PRJNA631951) | gut metagenome | biome: gut microbiome; feature: rumen; material: KS-attached | host: Bos | place: Iran: Karaj | collected 2018-10
CGCCCCAACCTTGTAAATATTTAACTTATAGAAAGTTATTTTAATCTACCGGGATAAACTTTCAGAGCTTCCTCAAGGCATTTGATAGCTTTCTTGAGGTCTTCGATGCAGATGCAGTAAGTGATACGAGCCTGGTGGCGACCACGTTCGGGATCTACATAGAAACCTGTTGCAGGAGCGAGCATCACTGTTTCGCCGTTGTAGTTGAAATCGGTGAGCAGCCACTGGCAGAAACGGTCGCTGTCGTCGATAGGCAGGTCGATAACAGTGTAGAAAGCGCCTTTGGGCATCGGGCAGAAACATCCAGGTATCTTGTTGATGCCTTCCACCACCACGTTACGACGGGCGATGTATTCGGCCTGAACTTTGTCGAAATATTCCTGAGGTGTGTCGATGGCGGCTTCGCCGAAAATCTGACCGAAACTCGGGGGGCTCAGACGTGCCTGTGCCAGACGCATTGCTATGGCGTACACTTCGCTGTTGCGGGTGATCATACATCCCACACGTGCACCGCATGCGCTGTAGCGTTTCGAAACGGAGTCGAACAGGATGGTGTTGCGTTCCAGACCTTCGAGCTGCATCACGCTGAAATGTTCGTGACCGTCGTAGCAGAATTCGCGGTAAACTTCGTCGGCAAAGAGGTAGAGGTCGTATTTCTTAACCAAACCGGCAACTTTCAAAAGTTCCTCGCGGGTGTAGAGGTAACCTGTGGGGTTGTTGGGGTTGCATATCATGATGGCCTTGGTGCGCGGAGTGATGGCTTTTTCGAAATCCTCGATGGGAGGCAAAGCAAAACCGGTCTTGATGTCGCTGGGGATGGTGACTATCTTGGCGTCGCACAGTTTGGCGAAAGTGTTGTAGTTGGTGTAGTAAGGTTCAGGGATGATGATTTCGTCGCCCGGGTTGAGACAAACGGTGAAAGCCATCTGCAGAGCTTCGCTACCGCCGGTGGTAACGATAATCTGGTTGGGGGTAATCTCTATGTTGTGGCGGTGGTAGTATTCGCACAATTTTTTGCGGTACGACATAATACCTGCCGAGTGGCTGTATTCCAGCACTTTGATTTTGGTGTTGGCCAAAGCCTGCAGGGCTCCTTGCGGAGTCTCGATGTCGGGCTGGCCGATGTTGAGGTGGTATATCTTTATTCCTCTTTCTTTGGCTGCGTCGGCAAAAGGCACGAGCTTACGGATTGCCGATTGTGGCAGTTCCATTCCTTTGTTTGAAATCTTTGGCATGTGTGTTTGTTTTAAATAAATGAAGAAAGTATTTTCGCTTTGGCGAAAATACTTCCCAAATTATAAACCTTTAAAATAATGTTTTCAAAACGTTTACTGCTTTACAGTTCCTTTGATGGTGAGTGTAACAGTGGGTGTGGTTACGGAGTTGGAGTTCACCGTTACTCTTTTGCTGAAACCGCCGATGTTGTTGGTGTTGTAACGAACTTTGATGACGCCGGTTTTGCCAGGCATAACGGGAGCTTTTGTCCAGCTGGGGGTTGTGCAGCCGCACGATGCTCTTACGTTGGAGAGAATCAGCGGTTCGTTGCCGGTGTTGGTGAATGTGAACTCGCAGTTGCCGTCGCCGCCTTTTTGGATTTCACCGTAGTCGTGGGTGGTGTTTGCAAACTCGATTTTCGGACCGTTCTGGTTGTCGGTCTGAGCGTTTTTGTCATTGTTTTGTGCGCTGGCCATTCCAATTGTGAAGAATGCCAATAAACTTGCTAAAAGTATCTTTTTCATGACTTATGTGATTTATTTTTTATTTTCGTACTATATTTGTAACAAATTGGGTTGCAAAATTACTATTTTTTATTGTAAAAATTGCTTTTTTTTTCGATTATTTTTTCAAAATTACGCATTACGCTATAATTCAACAACTTGCTACAAAGTGTATGCTTCGCGGAACGAGGGGATTTCCACCTCTTTGAAACCATTTTCATGCAAAGTGTTGCGGAAATTCACCTGTGTTTCCTCCTCGCCGTGCACAAGGAAAATCTTTTTCAGTTTTTTCTTGTTCTGACAGCTGATGTAGCGAATCATCTCCTCGTAGTCGGCGTGTGCCGAATAGGCGTCGATGCGACGTTTGTCGGCGCGTACGATGTACTGGTGGCCGAAGATTGAGACATGCTCGTCGCCGCGCATAATGCGTGCACCCAAGGTTGTTGGCGAGCAGTAGCCCACACAGAGTATCGTTGTGCGGGGATTTTCTATGTTGTTGGCCAGATGGTGTTTCACTCGTCCTGCCTCCATCATGCCCGATGCGGAGATAATGACGCAGGTCTTGTTTCTGACATTCAGCGCTTTGGAAGCCTCCACCGACTGTATGTACTGCAGTTTGTCGAAACCGAAGGGGTCGGGTAATTTCTTCATCTGCTCGATGATGACATCGTTGAAACACTCGGTGTGCAGACGCATGATATTGGTTGCCGAAACGCTCAACGGACTGTCGACAAAGACATCGATATCCGGAAGCAAGCCCTTGCCTTTCAACTGGTTGAGAGTGTAGATAATCTCCTGTGCCCTACCTATTGCAAACGAGGGAATTATCAGCTTGCCGCGTTTTTTGGTGCAAGTATCCAATACCGCTTGCAGAAGATCCTGCTCGGCGTTGTCGAAACTTTTGTGCTTGCGGTCGCCGTAGGTGGATTCCATTATCAGGTAGTCCACTTGGGGGAAAGGCTCCGGGTCGCGGAGAATCTGAGTGTTGTAACGACCGATGTCGCCGGTGAAACAGATACGTATCTTCTTGCGTCCCTCTTTCACTTCGAGGAGAATGGCGGAACTGCCGAGTATATGGCCGGTGTCGAAAAATTCCACCGTAACCTCCCCTTCTATGTTGAATTTTTTGTGGTACGGCACACTGATAAAGCACTGCATACATGCCTGGGCGTCGGCAAGGGTGTAGATGGGTTCGACTTCCTCTTTGCCCTGCTCACGCATTTTCTTGTTGAAAGTATGGGTATCGGCCTCCTGTATGCGTCCGGCATCGGCGAGGAGTATGGAACACAGGTCGCGGGTAGCAGGCGTACAAAGAACCGTGCCTCCGAACCCCATCTTATAAATATAAGGTATCAGGCCCGAATGGTCGATATGTGCGTGCGAAAGTATCAGATAATCAATCTCCTGCGGGTCGAAACCGAGGTTTCGGTTCATGCTGTCGGTTTCGAGGCCCTTGCCTTGGTACATACCGCAGTCGAGGAGTATTTTTAGTCCGCTTTTGGTAGTTATAAGATGCTTGCTTCCAGTAACTTCCTTTGCGGCACCCATAAATTTTATCTGCATAGGACGGTTGTGTTTTTGTTTGACGTTGTTTAAAACGTAACAGATGTTTTTTTATTTTGTGGAAATGAAAATAAATGGCATTTATCCATATACCAAGGCAATTATATCATTTATGATGGTATCGCCGTCGTTGTCGGAAGCGGGAATTTGCGGCGGTTGGCTCAGCAACGCACCTTGCAGCAGCTGCCGGGCCTGCTCCACAGCGGCAAGGTTCAGGCAGTCGGTGGCTATCTCCACGCTGCCGATGCGGTCCCGCGATTGGTCGATGTCCAAATCTACCTCCACCTCGCCCCACGGGAACGAGCCGCTGCGTTTGGTACTGAAATTTCGCCAGCGGGCGAACAGAAAGTCGTCCGAAGCCATGTCGCGACTCTGTTTCATCACCGACTCGGTGCATACCGACTCGAAACTGCGTTCCGTGGCAGTGCCGCCATACACTTGGCAGAAGGCCTCCTTCAGCGGCTGCACTATGTTTTCCGAAGTGATGTCGGCCAGTTCGGAGAGGTTCACCACACGGCTCTGCACCGACGCGACGCCGTGTTTGAGCAGTTTGGAGGGTTTCACCTTTAGGTAACGCTGCAACGCCACGGTGTCGGTGTTTATGAGCAACGTGCCGTGGTGCAGGTTATTGCTGCGACCTTTGGAGAAGGCGTTGCCGGAAAATTTACGACCTTGGCACAGCAGGTCGTTGCGACCCGAGACTTCGGTGCTGAGGCCGAAACTTTCCACAGCCTTTTGTATCACCGAAAACTGACGTGCGACATCGTAAAAGGCTTTGGGAACGACAAACGAAAAGTTGAGGTTACCCGTGTCGTGATACACGGCGCCGCCGCCCGTCATACGGCGCATCAGGTGACCGCCGTCGGCAAGGAGGGTTTCAACATCGCACTCGGCAAAGGGGTTCTGGTTAAGACCGACAACCACAGTGCGGTGGTTTTTCCAAAGGTACATCACAATTGTGTCCGACGGGTTTTCGGCCACAAGGTGCTGCTCCACAGCAATATTTACAAAGGGATTGGTTTGGTTGCTGACGATGATTTTGAGTTTCATAAATTGGGGTTTCAGTTTATAATATAACGCCGAAAACGAGAAAAAAGTATGTGACATATCCTCGAAAAAGTGTCAATTTTTGCATTTTATTCCCTCGAAAAAGTGTCAATTTTATAAAAGATTCCCTCGAAAAAGTGTCGATTTTACAAAAGATTCCCCCGAAAAAGTGTAGATTTTCAGGTCAATTATGCCCCCCCCCACGGGTTTAAATTGTACTGTATTCCGTTAACATCATTTCATCCCCTGCGGGGTTTTCGAGGTCTCCCAAACAGCCCCGTAGGGGCGGCAGAGTATAGGCAGGGGCGTAAGCCTCTGCTAAAAAAACATTCCAATCAATAGTCCGCATATTTTTTTCACCACATCACCACTTTGGAGGGTCCCATGCCGCAACCGCATTTGTAGAGCTTGGCTCCAGCGGATGAGAAACAGTAGAAATCACCGCTGCTGATGAAATTCTGCGAGTCGGTAAGGTAGATATTGCCGTTGTCCTTGTTCACGGCTATGCCGTAGGGACACACAATGTCGTCGCTACCGTTGAGGGTGAAGTTCTCTTTGGCCAAGGTGCCAAGATTGACGCGGTAAAACACCGCCGTCATGGCTGACCAGTCGAAATCGTAGCAATAGGCGTAGTTGCCGGCAACGGTAAGATTGGTGCAGGTGAACAGCAGACGTGTTACCCTTTCCACGCCGAGGTCGATAACCGCCAGCGACGAAGGCACGGATCCGTAGTTGCCGTTACAGACGACCATCAGACGGTTGTTGTCGATTTTCACAATTTTGGTGGGATTCATCCCGACATTTATCTTACGCACTTCGGTGAAAGTGGCCAAATCCACCACCGAAACAGTGCTGTCGTAATTGGGGTTGTCCAATCCGCCCGAATTGACGGTGTAGAGGGTGTCGCCAATCACAGCCAGCATCTCGGGGTCGCGGCCTACATTGCAAGTGGCTACCACAGAGAGTGTGGAGGTGTCTATCTTCAACACGTCGTCGCTATAGCATGTTATATAAACATAACCCTTGTGTCCCACAAGGTAGCGGGGCTGTTTGCCTGCCAGCTGTATCTGACGCACGGAGCGGGCGTTGTCGGGATCCAGCACCTCCACAATGTTCGAGCTGTTCACCACAATGTACATCTTTCTGCCGTAAATCTGTATGTCGTTGGCCACGTCGCCGAGACCGCGTCCGTTTTTACTTGCAAAAACATCGCTTTGATACTCGCCTGTGGCAACGGCTATGCGATCAAGCGAAGCATCGTTGCCACCCCACACTCCTTCGTTCAAAATGTAGATATAACGGGCGTCGGTGCCTTCTTCGGCCGCCACTATGTCCTTGGCAAGCGAGTTCTGTTCGGTGCTTTCGTTGTTGTCCTTTTTGCACGACACCGCCACTGCACACATCAGAGCGGCAAAGCCGATAACCAAAGCTATTTTTTTCATTGTCAATATGTTTTAAAATTCGTATATCATTTTTATCTTGTAGTTGCGTCCCATCATCGGGTAATTGCTAACCACCTCATACTGAACGTCGAAGATGTTAAGAACCTGCGCCTGCAGTTTCAAAGCACCGTAGCGCAGAGGGATCTTCTTGGCAAGCGTAACACTCTGGTCCACATAGCCTTCCAAAAGATATTCCGGCTTATTTTCGGCCAACTGGTAACGGTCGCCGACAAAAACAAGGTTGCAGCCCACATCCACAATCGGGTTGGTAAAAAATGCCGAAGCCGAAAGGGAATGTTCGGGGGTGTAGGGTATCTGGTTGCGGTAAGTCTTTGAGTTTTCGTCGGTTAAATCCAACGCCCGCTGAAAAGTGTAAGTGGCGTCGAGCGAGAGGCCTATTTTTTCGGCAAAAGCCAGTTCTGCGGCCACTTTTGCATCCACACCAGTGATGGACACCAGCCCAATGTTCATCATCGACCACATGTAAAGACTCTGACGCGGAAAGGCCACAATCTTGTCGCTTACACGGTTGTAGTAGCCGTCCACGAGCAGCGTCACGTTGCGGAAAGTCTTTTCGGGAAAGCGTTGTTCGAAAGTAATGCCCAAATTGTTCTGCAACGCACGTTCGGGACGCAGGTCGCGCGACATATAGGCGTAGTAGCACTCGTTGAAATTGGGCAGACGGTAGTTCTGCTTGATAAAATAACGCAACCGCAACCCGCTGCTATTGAATGGTTTGTACGAAATTCCAAAGTATGGTGTGAAATGGCGGTACTCTTTGGCAAATTCGCCCAAAATATTTTCGCTATGTAGAGAATAAAGTGCTGTGGCTGTGATATTTACCTTGTTCAGATAAGCCTTGGCGGAGATAGCGTTGAGCCACGAATGACGTCCCACCTCGGCGCAGCTTTCCACGTTGGAATTCAAACTATTGTAGAAATAATCGGTTGAATACGAGAAATTTACATAGTTATTCAAATGGAACAACAAGGCTGAAGTGAGGTAGTACTCTTTTTGACGGTAGTCGTTGTGCAAAACGCCGGTGGAGCCTTGGTAGGCGGAGTCGTCGTAGATGTTCTGAACGGCGTAGAATTTGCCGTCGATACGCAGATTCCAGTGCGGTGAAAAGTGGTTGGTGTAGTGCAGCTGAACGAATCCCGACTGGTCGGCGGAACTCTCGCTGCCGGGCGTTTCGCTGTAGTAGATAACGGGGCCGGGCAGCTGCTGGAAAGCGTTGTAATAATGCAGTTTAACGGTCATCTTCTGGTTGTAGTCGATGAGGTAAAACAGGTTGCCCTCGATGTTGGTCATCCGCACCGCCGAGTGTGAGCGACGTTCGCGCGAACTGCTGTCGGTCTTGCTTTGAGTGTAGTAGATGGTAAATGGATAGTCGCCATTACTCTGAATATAAGTGCCTTGCAGCGACATGTGGAGTTTCTCGCCAAAACGCTGCTCATACTTTAGGCTGGGGTGCATAAGTCCGAAGGAACCCGCCTCGAAACCGAATTTCAGATTGGTGTTTTTGTCGTCAAAAACCGGCTTTGAAGTCTGCATGTTGAGCACGTTGCCCGAGGCCAGCACCCGCGCGGGTTGCAGAATATCGTCGGGCTGACCGTTGGCAAAACTCAGGTTGTCGAGCTCCGACACAATGAAACGTCCCAAGTCGGGCTGTCCGTTCTGGCAGTCGCCAACGGCAATACCGTCGATGGCAAGGGTGCTGAACTGGCTGCCCAAGCCGCGCGCCGAGACGGTCTTGATGCCCCCTACCCCACCGTAGTCTTTAAGCACCACGCCGGCCATCTGTTTCACCGCGTCGGACAGCTGCAAGGAGTTGATACGTTCCAATTTAACGCGTGTCATTATCTGCACGGGGGCCGTTGCCGTGGCTTCTTTTGGCGTAGCCTTGGCGGTTACGGTGACGTTGTGCAAATTGCGCCTGCGCACAGTGTCCTGTGCGCAAACACAACTCCAGCAAGCCGTTACGGCTATCGCCAACGATAATATGTATCTCTTTCCGTGCAACGTCATTTGCATCTTTTTTCAAACAAAATGGCAGTGAGGCAACGCTTTTTTCAGCGCCGGGGCGTTGAAAGCCTTTTCCTCGAAAGCCTTTTCAAAACTGCGGACTTGGCAGGTCTTCTGACTTGTTCCACCGTTTCCGGCCTTCCCGTCGCCAATAGGCGGCAGTGGCATGGATTGGAGCGGTTTTTTTGCGGAACTCACAGCAGCGGGACTGTCCGGGACTTGCACCCGATTCCCTTTTAATCAGCACATTGCAACGACATGCGCCGAACCAAATCCATGTGCAAAGATACGATTTTTTTTCGAATCCTTCGAATTGCTATTCTAAACTATTCTTTTTTTTGTATTTTTGCAGTTTGATGTAAATAAGGAAAATCGACATATTATGAACAAAAACAGCTCATTTTCAGAAATATCCCGACCGTTAATCGGCATTATAATAGCAATAGCCTTACTCGCCAACATAGTCGTTGACATACTCTTGTGGCTTAATGCATATGTTGACGGGAAATATATAATTGAAGCTTATGGCAATGAGGTTTCGGACATTTATTATATGCGTATCGGCTCGCTCTCGATGGCCATGTTCTTCAATCTAGTCATAGCCGTAGTAGTTTTATTTGTATTGGCTTGTCGAAATAAAAATAAGAAAAAAGAATAACATTTTCCGCAACTTTGAAATAAAAAAGGGTGCCCGTTTTTGACACCCTTTTTCCATAATACAACTTTGATTTGGGGCTTTGCGAAAGTTAGTCCTCGGTGCTACATTTCTTAATGTAGATGTACTTCGGATATTCGCCCAAGACGAACAGCGTTACGGGGCAAACCCAAATGTCGCGCGTCCAGCCTTCCAGTCCCGACACAGCGTAGGTGCTGCCCGAAGTAAGGCCGTGCTCCTTCTGTGTCAGCTTGAAATAGCCTTCGTGTTCTTCCTCTTTTTTGGCGGGTATCACTTTCACTTTGGTTGTCTTGTTGTCGTCGGAGAGAAATTCGCACAACTCGTCAGAACCCGAAACCATCAGCAGGTTGTGATGGTCGAAAGGCCAGTTCGGAAAATCAACATACCACAATCCATCCTCCTCGTGATTGAACTTGAGTTCGTACTCTTTCTTCTTTCCAAATACACTGCGAGCCATTGCTGCTGCTCCGTGTCTCAAATCGTTTAATGTGTAATTCATAACTTTAATTTATTTGTGTTAAACTTACACAAATACACCGTCCATATCCGTGCCAAAACATTTTCGACCGACAATTTGTGTCAATTTGACACAAATTTATAAAACGCTGACAGATTTGTCATTGCACAAATGACATTCTGACCGAAATGACAAACAAAAAAGGGAGCCCGAATAAGACTCCCTTTTTATTTATTGTTAGATGTGATAGTTACTTTTTCACGAACTTGCGCATCACAGTTCCTGCCGGTGTTTCAATACGTATGGTGTAGATGCCGGCGGACAGTTTCGAAACATCTAGTTGGGTTTCTTTGCCGAACCGCATCACCACTTTTCCTACAGCATCCAGCACAGTAGAGCTAACAACCTTGCAACCAACAATATAAAGCGTTCCTCGGGCGGGATTGGGGAACACCCGTATTTCGGTCGTTTCCGTCTGGCCAACGCCTGCGGTGCCTTGGCTGTTGCGACAACGCGAAAACTCGGAGGTGTTGCCCATTGCGTCGATGGCAATGGCGGTAAGATAGTCGTCGGGGGAAAGTCCGGAAAGCGTGGCGCTCCAATCCCCATTGGATGAGGGTGTTACCGAAGCAAGGTAGTCTCTGCCTTCGCCGTGTCCTGTGGGATCGGTGGCGGCACGGTAGAGCTGCACTTCGCATTGTTCCGGCTGTCGAGTATCCAAAGTGCCTTCCACCACAACTCCTCCCCCGCTCTGCACAATGCTACTTATCACGGGGAAGTTGAGTTTTCCATTGGCACCATCGTCGCTGTCGCCGGCGTCGTTGGCATTTACACCGGGCGAGAAAAGGTCGATAGCCAAACCGCCGTTGTTGTAGAAACTGTTGCAGCTGATAAGGTTACGTTTGCAGTTGTCGTTGGTGATGTAAACGCCACAGCCGCCGTTGTTTGCAATAACATTGCCGTCGGCACTACTTCCGCCGATGACGGTCTGCTTGGGACCTTGCGAAATGCGTATGCCATCCATGCCGTTGGGCAAAGGAGTGTCGGATGCACTAACACCTATCTTATTACGTACCAACACATTGCTGTCGGAGCCAGTGATATTTATCCCCACCCCCACTTGGGTGTTGCCCGAAATCACATTGCCGTCGATGATGTTTTTGTACGAAATGCCGTCGATAATTATTCCTGCCGTGTTGGCGACAGCCGAATTGCCGTTGCAGTCGGTACCTATATAATTGTTTATCAAACGGTTGTCGTGAGTGCCGTTGTTATAAAAAAACACTCCATAGCCCACGTTGCCGGAAATGATGTTGCGTTCGGCTGCTGAGTTGCCTCCCACCCTGTTTCCGAACGAGCCGTCGTCGAACAGTACTCCGTAGGTGTTGCCCAACGGCTGAGTGCCGCTGATGTCGGTGCCTATATAATTGCCTATCACCACATTACCTGTTGCACCAACGCCAAACAGAGGCAGGCCGTAGTCGGTGTTGCCGGATATGATGTTGCGCTCGGCGACTGTTGTACCGCCAATAACGCAGTATCGCACCACGCCTTCCATGCTCATGCCGTCGTAGTTGGGCAGGGCGCGAGTGCCGGTGCGGTCGGTGCCGATGAGGTTGCCGCTTACAGTACACGAATCCACGTCGAGCAGACGTATGCCGATATGGCGGTTGCCGGAAATGATATTGCGGTCGGTGGCGGAGTTGCCTCCAATCAAAGCCTTGTGCGAGCCGGCGATAAATTCCAGCCCGATGTCGTTACTCACTGTGTCCGAGGCGTTTTCGTTTACACCTATGTAGCAACCCGTTACTTTGCAGTTGGGCGAGTTGTAGAATTGTATCCCTTTGGTGAATCCTCTGATGTTCAGTCCCTTAACCACTGCCCTTGCGGCATTGAAAACACGCAGTCCGTAGTCGAGTGTGTAACCGCCGTCTATCACAATTTCGGGGCCGTTGGCGTTGGTATTGCCAACATTAGCAGACTGCGTTGTGCCATCGATAGTTACATTGTTTTGCATCACCATCGGGAAAACGGTGGCGGGACTTATCACCCACACGCCCTTGGTGGCGTCGTAGCCAGCATCGGAGGTGGGGATGTTGAAACTAATGGTGTGCGGACCGGCGGTTGTCATGCACATCTGCAAGGCGTAGCACAGACTTCCCGCACCAGAGTTGGCGGTGGTGGTAACAACGTAGTTGGTGGCCTTCAGCTCACACAACGATATGATTGTCAGAAGTATAAACAAAAGTGTTTTCATATTCTATCTTTTTACGATTTTTGTTGCGCCCAGCGGCTGATCATCGTTGTAGGCAACCAAAAAATAAACTCCATTGGACAAACGGGAAAGGTCGATAACCCGTTCCGCTGTGGAAATCAGGCGTTTGCCTGTTATGGAAAAGACTTCGAAACGTGCGTTTCCACCTATGTTCAAAATCTCAACACAACCCATTGTGGGATTGGGGTAAACGGCAATTTGCTCGCTTACAGCATTTTCCAAACCCAACACCGAAGTCGCACTGGCGGAATACATCGATGTGTTGCCATATTGGTCGGTAACGGTAGCCACGAAACGTGTGCCAATAGAGCCTCCGAAAGCCGACACCCGCCATTGTCCCTGTGCATCGGGCGTTGTGCGACCAACAAAATTTTTGCCTTGCGGCATAAGGCTTGCAGTATCGTTGGCGTCACACTCAAACACCTCTACCACAGCATTTTGCGGACTACTCACAGATGTAGTGCCCGAAACCACCGAATATCCGGAATTAGGGTCGTGGCCGGCTAAGGTTATCACCGGAGGACGCACGCCACCGTTGCAGCCGTTGCCCATAAAAAAGATTCCGGCGTAACGGTTGCTATAAATCCGGTTTTCGGAAAAAGTGTTGAAACGGGTTGCAGCGTCGGTGAGCACAAGGCCGGTGGAGTCGTTGTTTGCGATGATGTTGCCTGTGCCCGCTCCCCCAACCATAGTGTGCGTGGCACCGCCTCCAATAACAAGTCCTGCCGCACCGTTTCCTAGGGGCGTAAGACCGTCAGCCCCTACACCTATCTTATTGTTTTTCAATACATTACTATCGGCTTGGTCGGTAATAACCACTCCATAGCCAAGGTTGCTGGAAATCACGCAGTTATCTATGGTGAGGTGTTTCACCAAAGCACTTACAATAATGCCGTTGCCGTTGGGCAAAGAATTTTGTCCGGAAACATCCACACCGATGTAATTGCCTGTAATGCTGTTATTTTCGGTTCCTGCATCGGTAACTTCGATGCCTGCGTACAGGTTGCCCGAAAACAGGTTACGGTCGGCGGCCGAAGTACCTCCTATTATATTGTCCTTGGCGTCGGCGGCAAGCATCAGACCTACGTCGTTGGGCAGAGCCACAGTGCCGGAAGCATCGGTGCCTACTTTGTTTCCACGAAAAATATTGGCGTCGGTGCCGCGGGTAACGATGAAAAGTCCATAGCTGCGGTTTCCGCTCAACACATTGTTTTCCATTGTGTTATGATTCGACGAGCCGTCAACGCAGATGCCAGTGGCATTAGGAACTGACAAAGTTCCAGTTACATCGGTGCCTATGTAGTTGCCGCAGATGTTGTTTTGCGAGCAGTTGCCGTAATAGATACATCCGTACACACGGTTGCCGCTTATGATGTTGCGTTCCTGCGGCGTGTTTCCGCCAATGACGTTGTGTCGCCCTGTTGTGTTTATCTCCACGCCGTTGGCCTGAATGGAGGAGTCGGGGGCAAATTCGAAAGTGTAGGTGCCTGTGGCGTCGAGACCTATGTAATTGCCACACACGACGTTACTGTCGGCCGATTCGATATAGATACCTATTTCGTCGTTGGCCGAGATAATGTTGCGCTCGGCGGCTGTGGTTCCGCCGATGCGGTTGCTGTTGGCGTTGGTCATTATAATAATGCCGTAGTGGTTGCTTAAAGCCGAATCGCCAAGGGCACTAACGCCGATGCGGTTGCCTTTCACCACGTTGTTGCGGGTGCCGCTGCCTTCCATCACAATGCCCGCCGAGGTGTTGCTCGAAATAACATTGTTGGAAATTACGGCGTTGCGCGCATAACCGAGGTTGATAGTGCCGTAGGTGCCGCCCGAAAGT
>JAEEGI010020952.1_pt1 | contig 13036 bp, 10 predicted proteins | sample 8958751 | NCBI WGS metagenome assembly JAEEGI01 (sample SAMN16246545, study PRJNA631951) | gut metagenome | biome: gut microbiome; feature: rumen; material: KS-attached | host: Bos | place: Iran: Karaj | collected 2018-10
ATCACAAAATTATGTGTAATGCTTGATGTAGGCACACTTACGTCTCCTTGCCCATGTATGGGACTATGAATACAGTGATAATATGCTTTTTCTAAAAGTATCGGTCAAGGGGGCGAGCGTCTAACGATTTTTTAATGTATATTTCTATTGACATATTGAATTAGAGTAGTACTCTTGTTCCGGTATTGAAAAGTCTGGTAAATTTTTCTAGAGCGCAAGCTCTGCTATCCGGGAATAAGACGAACGCTCACACCGATCGGGTGTGGGTCGTTGGGCGTTTGCCCGCGGTTTTGTTCAGCCTTTGGTGCTGACGATTTCCGTTGTGCTTAGGATAGCGGGTTTACCAGAGCCTTCAATACATAAGCCGAGCGACACCATGCCTTTTTTGTTTTCCGAAAATGTGTGGAGTCTTGTCATCCTGAACGAACGTGAAGGATCCAGGGCAATAGTCGTTGATGATGTTCTTGAGTGGCGCTAAAGGCGTTGCGAAGTATTACATTGTTTGTCGTTGCAAGCGTATGCGAAGCAATCACAAACGGCTTTTTGGACTAAGATTTCTGCTTATAGACTGCCATTGGCGGGAAGGGTGAGACAGAATATGGGTGCGTTAATAAAATCGATTACCGAATATATTGATGTTGTTAATAAATTTCGAAAAATAGATCCGGCTAAAACAATTCTTTTTCGTGGGCAGTCAAATGTAAAGTGGTCTATTCAGTCATCTCTTGAACGTGTTGGAATATCAAATATTTCGTTTAATAAGTACTATACATCTGTTGACCGATATAAGCCTGAAATAAATGCCTATGGAAAACATTTTAAGCGCAAAGTAAAATTAAATGGATATGATTTTTCAGATTATAATCCTATAAGTTATAACCAGTTTCCTGAAATGGAATATTTGACTTATTTGAGACATCATGGATTCCCATCGCCATTAATTGATTTTACTCAATCAGAGTATATCGCTTTATTCTTTGCTTGTGAAGATGTTGTTTTTTCAAGTGGAAAAACAACTAATGGTAAGGTCTTTGTGATGCAAAGTAATTTGTGGGAAAATTTTTCATGCGGAATGAAAGAAATTCATAGAATTGGTCATTATGTTGAAACTGATCAAAGACATATTGTTCAGCAATCGGAATACTTGCTTGCTTGCTGTTATTGTTGTTATTCTAATACGTGGATGTTTGTTCCGTTTGGATTGGAAAATAGCTTGAAAGATTCTTCAATAAAAAAGAAATCCGTATTTGAAATTAAGATTGCTGCATTCGCAAAAAAAGCTCTTTTGCAAGAATTGGATAAAATGAATATAAACCATTTTACGTTATATCGTGACGAAGATTCACTTATGAAAAAAATGAAATTTGAATTTCTTCAACAACAAGGTTTAGTATGATATTCCCTATTCTAAAAAAATTAGAGTTTTTTTTGGCAGGCTTGTTTTGTGCGGCTTTTGCTGTTCTTTGTGTATTTGTGTTAGTTGATGATTGTTTAAGGTATAGTAGAGGCGATTCATTGAGTTTGTTTGTGGGAATGATTTTGTTTTATTTGATTTTGGGATCTTTGTCTGTATTCGGGGCGTATTGGTGTTTTTGGGCTTTTAAAGAATATGACTTAAAAGAAGAAATGAAAAAATCAAGAGAAGAAAAAGAAAAACGTAAAAAAGTAAAAATGGCAGAATCTCATATTCCATTTTCGAAGAAACTTCAGAAGATGTCGTTTGAAGGCTTATCTCATTTTTTTGAAGTTACTTCGGCTATATCGTTATTTTTAATTTTTCTTGTAATCCCTCTTGGTCTATATTTTTTGCTTCATTACGCTTCTATAGAAAAATATTCAAGATTTTTTAAACAAATTACAGAAATTTGTCCTGCAGGAATACCCACAAAATGGGTTTTGTTGATTTGTATTTATATAGTGGCCTTATGGTATATAAGAATGAAACGTGATGCTAAATTCAATTTTTGGAATAGTTGGTATGATGGTTTGAAATTAGATAAAAAGTATATAACAAACTCATTGGAATTTAGTTTGGCTTGGTGTATGGTCTTTTGTTTTATTCCTTTAATTCCTTTATATCTATTATTTCAGGAGATAATGTACATTTTTGCACAACAAATAGGTAATGCGTCTAATAATGCGTTTATTGAACCTCTTATCCGTTTAGCAGTATCTTTTTCTCCAATACCGTTAACTTATTTATATTGCTTCCATTTTAGTATGCATTGCCCTTCGGCATTCACTGAAAATTCAAAAAGATTGGAATATGAAATTGAACGAGTTAAATATGATTTAGAACGTGAAAAGGAAATATCAGGTCTTTATCGGTCATATTTGGAAAATCATGATAAAGAGTTTAGAACATATTTAGAAAATCGTTATTGGAATCACCTTAATGGCTGTGATGATTATGGTTTTAGGTATGTAATACTAGCGCCTCATGTGGAAAAGATACAAATGAAAAATGAGAAAAATGAATTCGTTGATTTTGCAAAGAAATTTTTTAATTTCGATGATGTGAATTTCATTAAAAGTTCAATTCCGAAATTTTTTATAACAATGGAAAAAACTTTTAGAAATTACGAAAAAAGTAATGAATATAAATCATCTTGTTGTGATTATAAGTCTCTTGGATATTCTCGATATAATGATGGTTTAATCGTTACAGAAAATTTTTGTCAATACCCTATTCCTCTTATTCGTTCTGATAAAAAATTTGGAGATTCTTCTGAATGGAAATTTAAAGAGATGGATTGTATTTTAGGGGGCGTGTTTAGTGATAATCGTTTATGGGCTTGTTATTCCCGAAATGGTTTACATTGTAATTTCTATGATGATTTAGGAGATTTTCATGTTTTAACGTTTAATGATTGTAATAATGGGAAAATTGTGGGTGAATATATGTTTATTATTCTTGATAAGCCTGTAAAAACCGCTTTTTCAAATATTGCTTATCTTTTATGTAAAGAAGAATGTGGTAAAATAATTGTGTATCGTTTTAGTTGTGATATAGATGATGTTTACTATAAATTGTTCCATCAGAAAATAGCTCCTGGTCCTTATGGAGAGAAAATTAAGAAAGAAGAAAATGAAGTGTGGGAAACATATAAAGAGAATAGTGTATGGAATGGAGATTTTCTCGAAAAAGAAAAATGGGAGAGCTTATAGGGAAATTTTTTTGATGAAATGATTGTTTTACATTGCCGTCTTCCCCAACAAATCACGCACTGCGCAGACTACAGTTTCAAATGAAATTCCTTTGGCGTAGTTGAATGTGGCGCAGTAATTTTCCCATTGATGTCGTACGTCTGTACTTTGCGCTATTTCCTTAATTCTCTGTGTCGATTCTTGTGTTATCACGTCTTTTGTTTTTCGATGTTCCGCAGTCGCAAGCAATGCGTGCTTTAATGTTGAAATGTCGAAATCAACAGACTTTGTGAGCATATAGACGTCGTAGTAATCACGGGGTCGTGTATTTAAAATACCTCTCGTTATGATCGTTTCGAGCTTTTCTGCAAGGACTGTTTCGATGGGGTAGGAATATATGAAGAAAAACTCATCGGAAAAAATTTTACGAAAACCGAACTGAACTGGCGCTGGTACGATGGAGTCGCCTGTAGTTATGTCTATAAAAATGGGAGTAACAACGGATTCGTATATAGCATTTAATCTTAGACTGTAGCCGCCATAATTATCGTTTTTTCTAATTGAAGAAGTGGATACAATTTCAAATGAGGTGTTATCATTTATCGGGACGTTTAAAATTTCCTGTATGACGTCAAGAATTTTGTTCTTTGTCAATGGAAAATTGACTATGGTTGTGTCCATGTCCATGGTAGTTCGTTTATCGAGTCCAAAGATTGAGGATAACAACAATCCACCCTTTATGACAAAATTTGAAGCAAATCTAGATCGTGCGATTCTTTCGACAAGCCGTTCGAACATGAAGTTCTGTAAGACGACTTGTGCTGAAATTGCGTTGTTTTTTGCGTATGCGTTGATTTTGGCTTTTAATCTTGTCGCGTTGGGTGTTCGTTGTTTCAAATCAGTACCTCCATGTATTGCCGGACTATTGAAACGATGGAAAGTTTTGTTGCGTAATCGTGTAGCCTGAACAAATTTTTTTGTGGCATTCTTGCGTAGTTTTTTATAGCCGCGACAACGGTTTCATCATCTATTCGGCGGCGACGTTTTAGTATGTCGCAAAGAGTCCGTTCTGCGTCGTAGCAGGGGACGGTGTTTCCAAAGGTCGTTTTGAGATGCGTAAGTCCCAATTTCAGAAATTCTGGCTTGATATAGAAACATTTGCACTGTTTTTTGACAGATTCAGGCAGAACTTTGTCAGAGCGGACCGTAATGGAGTGAATAAATGGCACTCTTTCGGCAAATCCGTTGAGGAAAAGTGCACTTTCATGTGAAAAAATGATATTTGGATTTAGAAGATGAAGTGCGTACATGTCATCGACAATTTCATCTGGAAGAGCATAAAGGCCATGTTGAACATGTTCTAGTTCCCCGTTTGCCACGTATTTTGCAAGCATTGTTTTAGAAACGCCTTGGCGTATGGCTAAGGCTGTTGTTAAAAGGCCTCCATGTTTCTTAGCGGCTTTGAGAATGCTTTCTTTCATGGTCTTATCCTCATTATCCTCAATAAGGTTTACTTTAATAATGAAAATATATAATATTTCGTGTAAAAAGTAAACTAATATGATTAGGAAAGCCTCTAGATATTGACATCTTATACACTTAAAGTCAATACTAAGTGTATAAGATGTAAAACTATTCCGTTTAGCATTTTTCGCCATGTCTATAATATATTCCCTGGAAATTTTGGGGTCAAGGGGGCGAGCGTCTGCCGAATTTTTGAGTTGGAGTGGCCTTAATCGGGCGTTTGTGATGGTGGAGGCGGTCTATCGTTTCAAAAATGAGTATTTTATTATTGAATTTTTTTAAAGGCCGTTATGCTATCTGTAGAAGACGCAAAGAATATAGAAGACTTGTTCAAAATCAAGTCCGCCATTATGAGCAAGAAGCTCGATGATGTTGGCGGTTTGAATGGTGTTATGGAAATTTTGGACTTGTCGCTTGATGCGCGTAAACACGAAGATTATAAAAAATCGTTGAAGATTATTGAACCTTTGATGGCTGCACTTAAGGATCAGCCGTTTGTATCGAACGACGCTGTTGCCTATGTTTCTATTTCGGATAGAATGGAGAAGATACTTTATCATCAGTTTTGCCAAACGTCTTCAAATCGTCAGGTGAAAAATATCAGCGAAGTTTGTCCGATGGACTGGATTTATCGCCAATATGCTCTTGTGCTTTTGGATTCGGGAGACAATTCCAGTGCGTTGAAGGCTGCGACCGAGGCGGTGCGGTGGAATCCGGCGTCTGCGAAGTGTCGGGTTATGTTGGCGTTGTTTTGTGGTGCGGCGGAACGTTGGGAGGATTCGTTAAAAGAGACAATTTCTGCCATGAAGTTTGCGTACCTTTCGACGGATTTGGTCCATTGTTTCCGTTCTTTGCGCGATTATTTTATTTATAAGGGTTTGCTTAAAGAAGCTGTGTATTGCAGTTTTTTGCGGGCGCGTTTTTCATCATCGCATGATGTGTTGTGTGAAATATTGAATGACATGATGATGCTTGCAAAGGGTGTGGACTTTGACTATAAAAGCGTTAGTGATGAAGCCATGACAGGGTCTTGCAAAAAGTTCGGGATTACGCCGGGCTTTAATCCAGAAGTGATTGCCATTGTCAAAAGGTGTTACGAAGAGGCTTTCTTGGCGGGGAAGGGAGAAAAGGCGAATTACTTTGCTCAAATCATGTCGGATTTGAAAACGGAACAGGAAAAAAGGAATGCTATTAGTTTAAGGCAACTTGTTGAACGTTCCCGCAACATTGTGAGTTAGCGATTTGGAAAAGCTCTTGCTGGACTTCGCGGACGAGTGGTTTGCGTCATCACCAATAGTACTGCTGTAAACAGGACAAGTTCGTGAAGCTTTTTCGTATTTCCTCATGTTTTTTATATATTTCCATTGATATATTGAAAACGGGTCGATTTATGGATTTTCAAGACGTTTGGAATAAAATAGTAAAAAAACAAAATGCTCTTTTTGGGAAAAAAGAAGATGTCGTCCAAACGATGTGGGAGTCAGTCATTTTACCTGATTATCTCGGATATGATGAGGAATGCATCGTTTCTGAACGCGGAACAGAAAATGGTTCGACAGATGGAATTGCGAATGTCGTTCTTTGCAAAGACGGCAGAGAAAACTGTATTGTAGTATTGTGCCCGTTTGAATTGAGCGCTGGTCGCGAACAGTTATTTTCGTATTTTAAACAGATGGACCAGTTGTCTATGGGGATTCTTGTTTGTGATAAACTATATGTTTATGACTGCCAGTGCGAATTGGATAGTGGCGAGTACCCTTATGTTGAAATTCCGTTTGAACAAAATAATTTAGATGGAGCCGATTTTGTAGAATTCTTTAATGCTCAAAATTTTGACGAAGCACAAATTAAAGAATGGATTGCAAGGAAAAATGAAGAGCGGAACTTGTCGGAACCAAATGACAATGATTTTGATAACAACGTTGCGAAGATAAAAAACGAGATAAGCTGTGGATTGGTAAAGGAACTGTTAAAGAAATATTTTGTAGATGAAAGGCATTTTTCGATAGATGAATTTGAAAAAGCCTATAGTGAACGCAATCAGTTGGCGGTGACTACGATACAGTCATCACGGCGCCCGCCTCATGCGTGCGTGGCTGAATTTAAAAATTGGCTTGTTTTGCATAGCTATACCTTTAACGCGGCTGATGGATATGCCAGTGCCGTTGAGCGCATTCAAGAACACCAGCAAGATATCGGAAACGATATCGATATATGGAACGCGTCTAAGGAGATGGTTCAAAAATTAGTGCGCGATTATGACGGAAGCGGTAAATATGCAAAAATCGGCCAAGAACGGCACTCTACAGTTATAAATGGACTTAAACGATATTGCGATTTTTTGTCGTAACGGGAACGCTATAATTTACCAAAAGTGGTACTTTTAGGGTAGATTTGGTAAAGTATAAGTTTGCGTTTGAGCTTTTTTACGCTACTTCATCATCAGGTCTATGACGAGGGCTATGGCCATGCCGATGCTGCAGACGCTAATGAAGCGCTGGATGAACTTGTTACCCTTCTTGCGCTGCGTGAAACTGCCGAGGTAGCCGCCAAGCCAGGCTCCTGCCGCCATGACAATAGCGATTGGCCAGTTGATTTTGCCCACCATGCCGAGTGCGATCGTGCTTACAAGCAAAAATACGTTGGTGAGCGCGTTCTTGAGGGCGTTCACGTGAATCGGGTCAAGCCCGGTGTATCGCGTGAGCCCGAAAATTTGTACGAACCCGACGCCGACTTGCACGATGCAACCGTAAATGGCGATGCCGAAGAATCCGAGAGCCCCTTTAAGCGTGAGTTTTGCGGGCGGGGCTTCGGGAGGCTTGCCGAGAATGTCTTTGCGCAAGTTGCTCATGACGACTACGAGGCAGATGACGACGGCGAGAATGGCCTGGAAGAGTTTGTCCCCAATGCGTACCAAGAAACATGCGCCGACGAGCGCTCCGAAAAATGTAGGCAGGAGCAGTTGCAAAAAGATTTTTTTGTTCAGGTAACCGTGGCGTGCGAGATTGAATGCGCTGCTGAAATTCCCGATGATAAGTCCGATGCGGTTCGTGCCGTTTGCGACAGTCGCCGGGAGCCCGAGAAAAATCATGATGGGGAGGCTAAGCGTGGAACCACCGCCTGCGATACTGTTGATAAGGCTTACGACTGCCCCCAGAATAAAGAATGCCGGGTACTGGGCGTAACTCCACCAGTCTGTCACTTGGCGAGTTCCTTTTCGATGAACTTCTTGTTGTTTTCGACTTTCTCGCGCTGCGTAGTCTCGGGGAATTCGGTGAGGCACTTGTCAAGCGGGGCCATGGCGTCGTTCAGCAATTTCTTTTTCTTCACTTCGTCGGTCTGCTTTTGCGACTTGGCGAAGAGCTGCGATGTCGTTTTGCGTTGCTTGTTGCAGTATGCGTCGGCAAGGACGATATATTTTTCGGTTGCTTCTTTGCGGAGTTTGCTGGACTTGAGCTTGTTCAAAAGGTCCTTTGCCTTTTCGAATTTTTCTGTGGCGATAAGTGTGTCGGCTTTAGCGAGTGCTGCCGCGGGGTCATTCTTTTCCCACATTTTGGCGGTCTCGGAATCGGTTGCCTTTTCTAGCTCATCGACATGGGCAAGGAACGCTTGTACATGGAGCGTGTCTTCGAAATCGCGGTAACGCATGCGGAACTCTTCGGTTTGCTTGCGGGCTTCGGCAAATTGCGCCTTTTCATCGGCGAGAGTCTTGATTCCGTCGAATTCCTTTTGTGCTTTCTTGAGCGTGTTCTTGTAGGCGATTTTCTTTTGGCCCTCGGCCCAGTTGGCGAGCGAATCGCCTGGAGCGAGTTGCGAAATCAGGCTGTCGGCGGTTTCGGCGACCATGCTGTATGAGGCCTGCACACGGTTCATGTTCTGAATCTGGAGTGCCATGGATTCGAATTCTTTTGCCTTTTCCTCGCGACGTTTACCGAAATCGGAACGCAACGTATCCGAATAAGCCTGCCATTCTTTCCACATCGGTTCCATCGCTGAAAAACTGTTCAGGATGACAGAAGCAGAATCGGTTTGTCCCGCTCTGCTGAGTGTATCGGCGTAGTTGAATACGTAATTGGCGAGCGCCGGGAATGCCTTGTACGGATCCATCGTCGTTTCGAGCGTGCAATGCGAAAAATGCGTCTTGTCGCAAGGCGGCAACATCATCATGACCGTATCGACTCTAGTTTGTACGAGAATTGTCGGCGTCTGGTCCGGTGTCGTTAAATGGAACTGGTCGAGAATCTGTGTAGCGCTGTCGCCAGTGACGACTTGCATTTCGGTGTGCGTGCCGGTCTGCGTTTCTGCGGATTGAACGGTGTCTTGCCCGATGATTTTTGTGAACGAGGGCTGCGTTTTTTCTGCGGGGCTAACGTCTGGGGACGGGCACTGTTGGGTTCCGATACATGCGGTAAGTGAAAATGCTGCGGTGAATGTTGCTGCCTGAACGAAAACCTTTGATTTAAACATGAATCGCTCCGTTTTTTTATCGTAAATAAAATAGCAATTTTAAGTTAAGAACTTGGAAAACTTCATCCTGAACGTTCGTATAGTACCCAGGGCTTTTTCAGTCTGGGAATGACTAGATGCTTCGTTCTTCGGACTCAGCGACGGAATGTGTAGCGGCCTATGTTCTAGTAACAGCGGCGAAGCCGGCCCTAATCCGCGTCGGCTTCGATAGGCACGAATGCGTTCTTGCTGTTGAAGTTTTCAGGCAAATCCCAGTCGTCGTCTTGAGGCATGGCTGCTTGCGGCTTGGGCGGCTGTGGTTTCGGCGGTTGCACTGTTGCCGGTTGCGTGGTCGGCGTGGTGGCTCCCTGTGCGGTTCCGGATTGTGCGACCGGTGTTGTGCCTGCCTGCGTTCCGGCGGCAGTCTGTTTGGGCTGTGTCGCGGTAGAGGCTTCTGCGGCGCGTTTTGCGGAGTCTGCCTTCATGACTTCCGAGACAGGCCTTGCATCAGCTGGGATGGCCTGCTGTTGCGTTGTCTGCGCGCTTGCCTGTTGTGCGGATGCCGGCTGCGTTCCGGTTTGCGGGGCGTTCGGCATCGGCAAGCTCACGACAATTCCCGATTTGGCAATCGTTTCGGCGGCAAGCTTCTGGACTTGCGGCGGCGTGAATCCCGGCACGTCGAGCCACGGCAATGGGCGGCCTTTTTCGCCGTTCACGAGGGCTGCACCCGTCATCGGATCGACCGTCAATTCGCCGCGTTCGTTTGTCAGCATCAGCGGTACTTCGCCGGTCGCTAGCATCGAAATGTCGAGGAAGTCGATTTGGTTCGGGAGACCGAGAATGTCAATTTCTTCTTTGGCGAATGTCGCCCATTGCGGAAGACCGCCCGAAGCGCCTGCAATACGTGTGCGTCCCGATTTCAAAGGCTTGTTGTCGTCAAAGCCCACGTAGCTTCCGATTGCGATGACGGAATCCAATGCGACGCCGTTCTTTTCTTTGACGTACATCGGGAGCGCACCCAAGAAGGCCACGTTCTTGTAATCGTTTGTTGTACCCGTCTTGCCCATGACAGGGTAGCGGAGCTTCGATTTCTTGTCGGGACTATAGACGCTAAGTGCCGAAACCTGGCTGTGCGCCGTTCCGTTCGTAAACACGGAACGCAACATCACGCCCATCTGCGTCGTCACGGTATCGTCGAGCACGGTCTTCGATTCCATCTTGTTCCTGAAGATGACTCGTCCGTCGCGGTTCCTAATTTCCTTGATAAAGCAGGGTTCTGTCCAGTCGGCGTCCTTGCACTTGAAAACTTTGCCCGTGAGGATTGTCTGGTAGGCCGTGCTGATTTCGGCAATCGTAATGTCGTTCACGCCGAGCGGCATGCTGAACACTTTCTGCAATTTTTGGCGAATACCGATTTCTTTTGCAAATCTCGCATAGTCTGCCATGGCAAGCGCACGGCGGTAATCCGGCCAGTAGCGCAGATGTTCCATGGTGAAGTAGTCCGCATCGCTGTCGATAGGTTCAATCATTGCGTTCAAACGCTTGAAATCGGCGAGCGTGAAGTTTTCTATAAGTTGTACGGAATCGAGCGGCTGGAGCTTTGCGGATTCATCCGGGTCGAGTTCCTGGATTTCACGGGCACGCCAAATTTCGGAATAACGCTTGAAGTTGTGGTTTATGTATTTGGTGAGTTTCGGGTCTCTCTTCGCTTGTTTTATGCCGATGTCGTTGAACGTTCCGTAACGGAGGTTCTGCACGGCGTTTGCTCGGAGCTCCTTGCCATCGTTCATGTAGCGCTGTACGAGTGCGTCACGGGCTTTCGTAAATTCGATTTCGCGCTTGGTTTCGTCTTTCATCATGAGCCCGAACTTGTCGCGCAAACGTTCGACGAAACGGATTCGTTCTTCGCCGGCTTCACGTGCGAATCCGTTCTTGCGGGCGACTTCCTCGAATTCCTTGTCTGAAAGCTTGTCCAAAAGATGTTCCAAGAGCCAGATGCTCGCGATGTTTTCGGAACGTGTCGCTGCCCAGGCGATGCTTACGATGTCGCCTTTGTTCTTGTGGTCCGGGCGCGGGAAGTAGAACTGGTTCCCGTACTGGAAAACGTTGAATTCGTTTTCGAGGTTGTCGAGGTAGTTCCAGTGATATTGCAATGCGAGCGCGTAAAGAAGAGGCTTCCAGCTAGAACCGAGCTGGCGGAGCGCCTTGAAGCTACGGTCAAATCCGGTGTTGTGGAAGCCGCCTTGGCTTGCGAGCACCTTGCCGTTCTGGATGGCGACGAGCGCACCTTGCAGCACCGGTTCAGTTTCGATTTTGCACGGGGCGTAACCGTCGATGGGCGTTTCGTCGATGATGCTCACGAGGAGGATAGCACCCGGCTTGAGCTGTGTCGCGAGAATCTTGTTCACGTCGCCACCGGCGAGCTTGGCAAAGTCGTTGACGGCCTGTTCTGTGACAATGCCTTTCAGTTGTCCGAAGTTCAGCTTGAGCGATTGCAGCCTGCCGGTCGTGTCGAAGAATACGCTATCCACGGCGCCGTAGAGGTAGTCGCCCTTGCGTGCGTTGCGGGCCCTGTTCGCGAACTGCGCCTTGGGGAGCACAAAGCCACCCAGTTGCAACTGCAAGTTGCTGATGTTTGTCTGCAAAGCGCGCTTGGCAGCGTCCTGAGACTTTGCATTCAATGTCGTTGTAATTTCGAGCTGCGCCTTGCGCCAGTCCTCGATGCCTTCCTTCTGGAAAAGGTCGTGGAAGAAGTCGCTGTCGAGGCGTTCTTCCAAGCGTTCGAGCGTCGTGCTCATCGTGAAGCGGAAGTTGCCGTGGTTGAATTCCAGCGGCTTTGCGAGCGCGGAGTCCATTTCGGATTGCTCGATGTAGCCCTCTTCGACCATGCGTCCGAGCACGTACTTGAGTCTCGTTTCGCCGCGTTCGAGCGCCTTTAGCCTGCGCTCTTCGGTACGTTGGATGAACGGGTCGTAGTTGAACGGCCCTTTGACGGAGCCCGCGATGAAGGCGCATTCGGCAAGCGTCAGGTCCTTGAGTTCCTTGTTGAAGAAGTACTGCGCCGCGATGGCGACACCCTTACCAGTACCCGAGACGTGGAACTGGTTCAGGTAGAATTCCAAAATGTCTTCTTTGGAAAAATGCTTTTCCATGCGGAGCGCGTTCAAGAATTCTTTGAGCTTTTCCTTGACGCTGCGTTCTTCGCGGCCGAAAATGTTCTTGACCGCCTGTTGCGTGAGCGAGGAACCGCCCTGGATGACATGGCCTGCCTTTAGGTTATTGAACATGGCGCGCATGAACCCTTTGAGGTTGTAGCCGTTGTGGGTCCAATAGCGGGAGTCTTCGGCCGCGATAAGGGCGTTGATCAGGTTGACCGGGATATCGCCGTAAGGGACATAGACGCGGTGGTTCGCATCGAAGAATGCACCCAGCAGGTTTTCGCCGTCTTCGTAGAAAACGCGTGTTTCGCCGGAGAGTACTTGTAAGATGTTGGCGCGGTTGAACAGATTGTCCGGGTCGCGTTCCGGGAGAATCTTGAATACGACGATATAGAAGGGAATGTAGCAGATAAGGGCTACGAGAAAGATGGCGACAATAATTTTGACGAACTTATGCATGCTTTCGTAAATTGCTAACTGTGAACGACTTACAAGATATAAAAGTTTTGGGGGATTGTCCTACGGCAAAGCCTCTGTCATGTAAAAAATAGGCTTATTTACATGGAAAAACATTGATTTTGCCCGTTACCCCTTGAAAAAAAACTGAAATTTTGTTAAAATTAGTGTCCCCAAGATGGGAAGATGGCCGAGCTGGCCGAAGGCGCGTCCCTGCTAAGGACGTATAGGACTTAATCCTATCGCGAGTTCGAATCTCGCTCTTCCCGCTGAAAAGCCCCGAGTCGAAAGACCCGGGGTTTTTT
>JAEEGI010020954.1_pt1 | contig 13036 bp, 10 predicted proteins | sample 8958751 | NCBI WGS metagenome assembly JAEEGI01 (sample SAMN16246545, study PRJNA631951) | gut metagenome | biome: gut microbiome; feature: rumen; material: KS-attached | host: Bos | place: Iran: Karaj | collected 2018-10
TTAACATTTATTTAAAATAAAGTTAGATAAAAAAATAAAAAAAATAAAAAAGATTTTTTTTTAAATTTACTTTAATAAAATATTTTAATTATCAAAAATACAATAATATTTACTTTAAAAAAGATATAAAAGCAATTTTTGATTATTATATAATAAGTGAAAATTTAATAATCAAAAACTCTTTTTTTATTTAAAAATTTTTTATTTGTTTGTAAAGTTTGATTAAATAAATTATAATCTTGAATATCTTCTTCTTTATCATCTTTATTACATTTAATAAAAATATTTTTTCCTTTCATTTCAATATTTATTCTTTGAACAACATTTTCATTTTCAATTAACTTTATAAAATTTTCTTGAATAAAATTTAATTGTAAAATAATACTTCTTAAACTAGGAGAATTAATAGTTTGAATAAATTTAACATTGACTTTTTCATATAACTTTAATTTAGATAAATTTAAAGTTGCTTTTTTTTCATGTTTTGAATCACCAACACTAAAAATTTTAAGATTTAAATTTGTATCTTTAAAATTATCTACAATAACTTTTTTAAAACATTTAATTTTACATTGACTAGAAGAAATTCCATTAAATAAATTTTTAGCCGAATAAATTTTGATATGTTGTTCTTTGATAAAAGTGTTTAAATCAAAAAAGAAATGAATTAAACAATTTTGAATCCATTTTAAATCAGCATTTGAAACAATAAAAATTTCAAAATTATTTTCAACAATAATATAAAATAACTGAATTATAGAATTTTCTAAATCTTTTAATTGATTAAGAAGATAAGGATTTGACTCCTCAATACTGTATTTAAAGGAAAAAAGATCTGAAAAATTTATTTGAAATGTTTCTAAATATTTTGTACAAAATAATGTATCATCCCAATCAAAGATTGCAATTTTTTTTTCCATTTTTTCATATGGATTTGGAGAAGAAGTTTCTGTGTTTGTATTATCAGAATTTATATTTTGATATTTTTGAATTTTTGTTTCTAACATTTTTTTACTATTTATTATTCATAATATTATCCATTATGTATTTTGTTAATTTTTTTTATTCTTCTTTTTTGTTCTTTTTTCCTATATAGAAATCTTTTATTGGTTAAAACAATTTTAAAATCAACATTCGTTTTATTATTTCATAAATGATTAATTAATTATTTTTTTATTTTTTTTTTTAAATTTTTTTTTGGGAAAAATGAAAGTTTTTTAAAAAGTTTTTTTTAAAAGTTTTTACTTTGAATAATTTTAATTAATATAAGAAAAATAAATACGATTTTTAACTGAAAAATTATATAAAAAAATTAAATGGAAATAATAATAGAAGATACTTTAAATGAAACAAATAATGGAAAATCTGTTTTTCCAGATATTAATTTATATTCTTTTTCAAGTCTTCCTCCAATTATAAAAGATAAAAAAGAAGAAATAGGAAAAAATGTTTTCACTTTATTTAATGATAAAAACTTATCTTTTAAAAGACATAGAAAAAATAAATCAATGATAAATAAATCTTGTTTAAAAAACCATAAAATAAAATCAAATTTGACGGATCGAAGAAATTCAACTTATATGGGAGAATCAGATAATATAATTTTACCAAGACAATCTCAAATAGATAAAATTATATTTCAAGAACAAAAGAAAAAAGAAACTGAATTAGTTTTTAGTGATGATGAAATATATAATAATAAAAATAAAAATAAATCTTCTTTTTTTTTCCTTTCCGCTTTAAATAATAAATCAAGAAATAAAGAAAGTGATTTAAAATATAGTTTATCATCAAGAAATAATTATAAAAATGAAACAAATAAATTTTCAATATTTAAAGATAAAATTAAATTAAGAAAAAGAGTAAATAAATCAATAAATTATTTTAAAACAATACAAAAAGATATTAAGTATTTAGATTATGAAAATACAATAAATTTAAAACATATTAAAAGGCAAAAAAAATATTTTGAAATAATTGATGAAAATATGGAAAATATATTAAGAATATATAATTGGAAATATTTAATGACAGATTCTGATAAAGATTTAAGACCAGATACTTTTTATGGAAAAGCTGGTGAAGAAGTTTATGGAAAACAATCTTTTAATAGAAGATTAGATTCTATAATTACTAATATTAAAGATAGTGGATTTACTTTTTCTAATATTAAAGATGTTTTGGGTTATAAAAGTAAAAATAATATGACTAATCATATAAATAAAAGAATTCAAGATGAAAAGGAAAAAAGACAATTTATTAATAATTTACTTGAAAAAAATACTATTATATATAATTCTATTATGAATTAGATATTTTTTTTTATTTTTTTAAATTGTTTATTTGATTGATTAATTTTAATTTTTAGTTTTTTTAATTATGAATAAAAATGAAGAATTTATTTCAATTACTGTTTATTTATATATTGAATTTGATGAAAGGATAATTAACGAAAGTCTAAATTTTAATTTTAACAGTAATATTTATGTAAAAAATATGATAAAAGTAATAATAGAAAATTATAATCATTATTTTGAAGAACAAAAAATAAATATAAAATTAAAATCAGAAGGATTAGGATATGAATTAGTTAATTATGAATCTTCAGAAAATATAAAACATAAAAAACCTTTTTCTAAAAATCAAAAATTAAAAGAATTAAATACAAAAATATTCAATTTAAAATATGATCCACAAGATATATTGATTAATTTTGAAAGAAAAAAAATATTTGGTTGTTTATTTTGTTAATTTAATTTAAATTAAAAAAATATCAATATATTTAAATACTGAACCTCTCAATAAGAGATAATTAAATTCTTTCAGTAATATTCTTGTAAAATAAATCATATAAGTAATAGAATAAATTACTGATTCTAATTTATCATAGATTTTAGTTTAATTTAATCTTCAATTTTAATTATAAATAAATAATATATTTGAGTTATAAAGTAAAGCATCATTTCTTTAGGATTTCTAATAATAAATTCATATCTACCAAAATATCTCCCCATTTTTATTATTTCTAAAACAGCATACTTAATTATTTAATAATATCATTTACTTTGTGAGTTATTACATATAAATTGAATAATATTTGCTTTTGATTTGTAAATAAAATATCATTAACTAAATGTTGTCAAAATCCTATATTTTTTAATTTAGTAATTTGTATTATTTATAGTAATTCAATAATTTATTTAGTCTATATTTATTGCATATTATACATCTTCATATAGTCTTTTATTATTTGAATTTCTATAAACTATCTTTTTTATGAATATCAATTAAAATATTTTAGCATGTATTAATAATTAATGATAAATTAAAATTATTTTTAAATTTAAATTTTTTTAAAATTAATTAATAATTGTTATATATAAAGATAAATATAACAAACTATTTATAATAAAAAAGGTTTACATTAATTAACAGTGTTAATTAATCATTGAGTCAAATTCTCCTTTAATGTTTTATCATTAATAATATTTTTTTTTTCAGAAAAAAATTCCTCAAAAAAATCAGCAACACAACCGTACTTCTCAGAAGAATATTTTATATAAGTAGGGAGTCTTTTATAATTTTTAGTATATTTATTATTAATATAATTAGAAGTATATATTGCAGTTTCTATTATAATTTCTTTTAAATCTTTTTCATTATAACCAGTATAAACTTTTAAAGTATTATTCCATATGTTTTTCTTTCTTCCTAATATAATTTTCCTAGACATATATAACACAACACAAGCTTTTAAACTAGATTTATTTTTACAAAAATTAACATCAGTTAAACAAATATCTAAAATATAAGAAGCTAAATAGAAAATTTTAATATTATTATCTCCTGAAATAAAATGGAATCTAACTAAAAAAATATAAGGAGAAACAGTTAATAAATTAAAATTTAAGATTTTTAATATATCATATTCAATTTCAATCATATCTTCTTTAGTAAATAAACGATTAGAAATATAAACAAAATCTCTTATTTCAGGAGGATAAATTTCTTCATATTTAGAAGCAATTAATAAACAAGAACTTGCAATTAATTGTAATTGTTTTTTTAGTAAAAGTTTCTTTTCTAAATATCTATCAAATAAATTGATTGATAAATATAAAGTTTCTGGTAATAATTTAAATTTTTCAGAAACTGAAATTATCCAATGAATGACTCCCATTCTATGTGAATTATTAATTTCATTTTGTTTTACAAATAAATTATTATAATTTGGTATATTTAAATTTTCAGTTTCTTTTAAATGAAATAAGATTTGATTTGAATATTCTGTTAAATATTGAGGATTATTTTTTTGCTTATTTTCAACTTCTTCTATTAATGTATTTTCATTTTTAATTTTTGTTTTTTCTTTGTTTAAAAGAATATAATTATTTATTTTGTTTTCTTCATTTTTTTCATTTTCTTTTTCTTTTCTAATATTTATTATATTTTTAGGAATGTTTTCTTTATTATTTTTTAATTTGTTTTGAATGATTATTTGATTGGAATTGTTAGTTGTGTTTTTTAAATCTTTTCCAAAATATCTTTTTTCGTTATGTGACTTTTTATTGTTTTGATTTATTTCATTGTTATTTTCATTATTTTTATTTTGCTATAAAAGTTATTATATTTGTATTTTACATTTTGACGAAATGTTATTTTTTGTGTTTTTATATTGTTAAACATTGTATTTTATGTTAAATTGAATTTTTTTTTTAAATTTGAATTTTTATTCTTCATTAATTTTTTTTCATAATAAAAATATTTAATTAACTCTATTATTTATTTTTCTTTTCAATATTTTTTATCAACTATTTAAATGGAAAATAAACCAGCTCCAGTCCATCAAAATTTAATAAAAAATATTAATATAATTTCTGATAAAAATCATGAATTTAATGTAATTATTCAAAATGAAGAAACTAATATAATGTTAATAACAGCAAATTTGAACAATTATTTATTAAAGAAATAATATTCTGAAAAATATATTTTATCAAAATTAACTTCAAATAAATATCTTGCATTATTTGAAACTATACCTGAAATATTAGAAGAAATATTTCACTTAATAGATTTGAAAAAACCCATTCTTCAAGAAGAAGAAAATTCATTAATATTACATATTGAAACAAATCATACAAAATTTAAAGAATTAACCTTTAATTTAAAAGAAAATAAAAAAAAAGAAGTTGAAATAATAAATGATTTATATGAATATATTCAGAATTTACAATCAGAAATTCAAACTTTAAAAAATAATGACAATGAACAAAAAAAAGAAATTGAATTTCTTAAAACAAATAACAAAGAATTAAAAGATAATTATGAAAATTTAAAAAAACAATTTAATCAATTTTCTGAAGAAATAAATAATAAAATAAATAAGCTAATTCAACCTATAAATTTAGAAAATAATACAGAATATTTAAATAAAATAAAATTTTGGATTAATCCTAACTCTAACATAAAATTTAAATTATTATATAAAATGTCAAGAGATGGAGATAATATTCAAACATTTCATAAATTATGTGATAATAAAAAATCACCAACAGTTTGTTTAATTTCTTTAAAAGATGGAAATATTATTGGAGGATATACAACTTTAACTTGGGATTGTTCAGGAAAATGGAAAAAAGATAATGATTCTTTTATCTTTAATTTAAATAAAAATTTAAAATGTGAAAAAAAATCAAATACAAATTCAATATATTGTCAAGAAGATTATGCTTTAGATTTCGATAGTTTTTGTTATAATGAAAATTCAAAATATAGTATGAAAAAGTTGATTTATAGGGGAAGTGATTTAGGTTATTATAAAAATGCCGAACAATTATTAGATTATAATCCAACAATTGAATTAGAACCGAATGAAGTTGAAGTTTTTGAAGTTGTCATTGGTTAAATTATCATTATTATATATTATTTAATTAATATAATAGAATTTATAAGTTTTTTAAATTAGGTTATTTTTTATTAAATATTTATTTATAATTAATTAATATTACATAAAAAACTTAGTTTAATTTTTACTTCATTAAATTATACTTTTTTTCATTTATTATTATTAGTTTCAGAATTCTTTAAATCAAACAAATTATAATCTCTTTTTTTACAATTATTAATTAATAATATCTTTTTCATTATCATGATTATTTATAATAAAGGAGAATTTACATTATTATTGTTTTTATCTTAATAAGTAAAATTCTTAAAATGTATGGGACTTAAGCTATTAAAATTAGACAACGAACTTGCTGAAATACTATAATTTTCAGGAATATCTTTTAATCTTATTTGAGTAAGATTATTATTAGTTGTATTCACAAAAGGACTCAATTCATTAAAATTTTCATTTTCTTGATAATTATTATTTATTGAATTATAATAGGGATTAAAATCAAAATCGTTTTTTTGAGGAATATTACAATTTTGAATAAATTTTGATGATGAATTTGAAGAGCTTTGATTATTTATCAAAACATGGAAATTTTTATTTTTTAAAGAATTTAAATTGTTCAAACTTTGCTTTAGATTATTATTATTTTGATTTATATGATTAAAATTCACAAAATTCAATTGATTAAAATTATTTTCTTCAAAAGAAGAAGAACGAGAAGTGATTGTTGCAGATTTTTTAGATTGTTCGATACAAATTTTTTCATCGTTTGAATCTTTAACGTTTTTAATATTAATATCATTACTAATCCTCCCATTTTGAGGAGTAGTACTTTTAACTTCAAATCCGTTTTTACTCTCATTTAACTCTCTCTTTTTTATTTCTGTATTATTTTGGTTTGAAATATTAGACAATGTTTTAGTGTCGTTTTCTTTAACAAAATTTAATTTACCTTTTGAGTTTTGAATCTTATTTTTTTTAAATTTTGTGTAGTCGTTAATTCCAATTTCTTCTTTTATTTGTAAATTATCTACATTCATAAAATAAGAGTTTATAAAGTTTACAGCAGAATTATTTGTTGAAGTGATTGATAATCTTTTTTTTTTATCGACTATAACTAAAAAGACTTCTACATCACAAAGTACAGAAAGTTCTAATGCTTTTTTTATTAAACCTTTTTTCCTTTTGTAAAATGTTGTTTGACTTGTTATTTTATTTTGGATCTTTTGCATCTCAATCTTTCTTTTGCCCATGATTAATTAGATTGAAATCATATTAATTTAATAATTATTTATACTAAAAAACCAACTTTTAGATATTTTTTTTAAAATCTTCTTTACGACGTTTTTCACATTATAAATTTTAATTAAACCGAGGATTTTATATATTTGTTATTATAGAAAGAATGTATAAAAAATATCAGTGATTATTCTCTCGAAATTTTATGTTGTAATTGCCAATTATTATTATTTCAAAGCTAAGACCTAATAAAAGGATAATCAATAGAAAAATATTTTATATAAAAAGTTTTTATAAAAATGTTAAGAAATACAAAAAAATCACTTCATCCAAAAATACTGCAATAATATTTTTCCAGACAAAAAAATCCTTCGAAATATTCTTCTTTTATAAATAATTATTATAAAATATCATAAAAAAAGAAATTTCTTAATTATCTTTTAATAAAAAAAAAAATGAGAAAAACCGAAAAATAAAATTAAAAAATATAAAAAAATTTAACTTAAGATTTCTGAGAATCAATAATATTAATAGGAGAAAGACAATTATTTCTATTAGCATCTAATACACAACCATTACACAAAAATTCATCAACAATAAAATGAGCTTTTTCTAAATTAAACATAATATCTAATTCACAAACATTTTCAAAATATTTATCTAAAGTTTCAACAATATTATGAATTAATTCTAAAAGAGAAAGTTCATTACAATCATCTTCTAAATCTAATCCAAGTATAAAATATAATGAAGCATATCTTCTATATATTATTTTATATTGTCTATAATCTAAAAATGCACATTGTTTGTTATTTCTTGATAAACATTTTCTTACTAATTCTCCTTCTAATGTTGTTCTCTCTTTTATTGATATATATTTCGTGTAGTGAGCTAAGCGGGTTTGTCCTTGTTTATTTACCATTAAAAGAAATTCTATCATTTTTTTAAATAATTATTTTTTTTTTGTTAATTTTTTTATTTTATAATTATCAATTTCATTATTTCATTATTCATTATTATATAATTTTATTATTTTTATTAAAATAAAAATTATACTTTTATAAACATAAAAATATTAAATTAATTTTAAAAATCATTTTTGCTTGCTTCAATTATCCTTTTTAATTCATCATCTTCATAATTATTTAAATTCCTATTATTATTACTATTAAAATTTAATTCATTTTCCAATTTTCTTGCCAATTCTTCATCATTACTAGTATTAACTATAGGTTTCATTTTTCTTTGTAAATCTTTAGCTAATTTTTCATCGTTTTTAGTATTAACAATAGGTTTCATTTTCCTTTGTAAATCTTTAGCTAATTTTTCATCATTATTAGTATCAATAATAGGTTTTAATTGGCTTTGTAAATCTTTAGCTAATTTTTCATCGTTATTTGTATCAATAATAGGTTTTAATTGACTTTGTAAATCTTTTGCTAATTTTTCATCATTATTAGTATCAATAATAGGTTTTAATTGCTTTTGTAAATCTTTAGCTAATTTTTCATCGTTATTTGTATCAATAATAGGTTTTAATTGTTTTTGTAAATCTAAAGCAATTTTTTCATCATTTTTTGTATCCATGAATTTTTCTTTTGATAATTCATTTGCTAATTTATCATCTTCTTCCATTCTTTTTTTTAAACTTTCATAATATTTTGCATTTTCTTCTTCAATGAATTTCTTAGCTTTACATTTCTTTAAATGCTCTTCAATATTATCAAACATATTATAACAATAATCACATTGTTTTAAACCTAAAGAATCATCAACTTTTATTTTTCTTTTTTCAATTTTTGGAATTTCTTTTTCATGATGACAATGTTTTTTATGCTCAGAAAGGGAATTTTGTTGATTTGTTATTGTCTTTTTTTCTGGAATTTGAGGTGGAATATTTTGTTTAAAATTCAATGGATTATGCGTTTTTATATGTTCTTCAAATTCGGTTTTTAAAAATACTTTACTACAGGTTGGACAATATTTGTTGTTTTTTAAACAAAAAGATTTGTGAAGTTGTATTTTAGATTTTGGAAATTCGTTTCTGCAATTTTCACATTTTTCTGTCATTGATTTTGAAGATTAAGAATTTTTTTATAAATTATTAATGTTAGTTATTTAATTGATTTTCATTTGTTTTTTTGTTTAAATATTAAATTATTTAATATAAAAAACGTTTTTTTTCAATATTTTAATTACCAATTTTTTAATTTTGATGATGTAGTATTATAATATTGAGACATCATTCCAATATTTTTTTTATAAGTATTATTATTATTAAACTTATTTTTTTTTTTATTTTTAATTTGATGATCACAAGCTTTATCTAAAGAAGAATATAATTTAGTTAATTCAGAATTAAAATAATTTTTATTATACTTTAAATCAATTTTAGAAGAAGGAATTTCATTCAAATAACTTTTTGTATTTTCTCTATGAGAATAAACTTTAGAATTAAAAGAAGGAATATTTAAATTTAAAAAAGAACCAATTTGATTATTATTTTTAAAAGTATTATTTTCTTTTTTTGTGGATTTTAATAATAAATTATTATTTGAATTATTAAAAGTATTATTTTCAAAATCTCTTTCTTTATTTTTTTTATTTGATTGATCTCTATTTAATTTTTTAGTTATATTTTCATTTAAATTTTTTTCAAATTCTTCAAATCTTTTTAAAGAATTTTTAGTTGATTTATTTCTTTGATTTAATAAATTAATATCTTTATAAAGAGAATTTAATTGAGATAATGTTTTATTATTTGAAATTTGAATATTTGAAAAATTTGTTTTTGGAAATAAATTTTGTATTTCATTATTATTTTTTTTTTTCGTTTGAAAATTCACTGAAGGATATTTATTTGAATTTGGTTCTAATAATTCAAATATATTTTTTAATTTTTCATCTCCTAAAACTTTATCCATTTTATAATCTAATAATGAAAAATGATTGTTTTTAAATTCATTATTATGTTCTTTATGTTTTTCTTTAATTAATTTTATTTTTGAAAAAAAATCTTCATTATTATTATATATTATTTTTTCTGAGTTTATTTCTTTTTTTTCTTCTTCATTAATATTTTCATTTTTTTCTTCTTCATTAATATTTTCATTTTTTTCTTCTTCATTAATATTTTCATTTTTTTCTTCTTCAAATTCTTTTTCTTCCATTTTTATTTATTATTATATAATTATAACTTATTAAGTATCTAAAAGTATTTTATGATAATATATAAATTAAAAAAAGAGAATTGAGAAATTAGAAAAAAATTTATTTTTTATATTTGAAAAAAATTTAAATTCAAAAAAGAATCTTTGGATTATATAGGATGAAATAACATTAAATATAAATGAATTATTAAAAATGTATTCTTTAATTTAATTAAATAGTTTTTAAATACTTTAAATTATTATAAAATCTAAAAAGTGTATCTCAAACTTTTTTTTCATTATTCTTTAATTTTTCATCTTGTCTATATTCATCTTCAATTAAATGAATTAATTTTTTACTAATTCTTTTATCAAAAAAGCATTTTTCAAGTAATTCAAGTTTTCCTTCAGAAAACAAATCGAATTTTTTAATTTCATTAATTAAATAAGAAAGCATTTCTTCATATTTCATTTTTCTTAAATTTTCTTCACAAGAATGTAAAATAAAAATACCAACTTTCATTAAATTTTTCCAACTTCCCACGAAAAAATTATCTAATATTCTAATTAAAGAATAAGGAGTTTCTTCTTGATTTAAATATTGTCTTGAACTTAAAAATAAAGTAATAAACCAATGAGGCAAAAAATAATTAACATTAATTGAATTAGAATTAAATAAATTATATATTTCAGGCTCATATAAAGAAATTAATCTTTGAAATATATAAAAAAAACATTTTAATTTATCTAAATCTTTTTCAAAAATTAAACTATATTCAGTGCTTTTAAAAAATGATAAAAATATATAAAAAGTTTCTTCTTCATTATTTAATATTTCTAAAAGAAAAGAAACTATATAATTCATTCCTTGACAATATTTAATTTGATCATTTAATTTAGAAATTGAATTTAATATATTTGATATTTTTTTTTGTTCTTCATATTGATTAGGTAAATTTTTAAAATATGTTCTTTGAATATCTACTTCTATTTCTGATGAAACTTTCTCTTCGTTTGGTAAATTTAATATTTCTTTATAATTATATTTTTTCTTTAATTCTCTAATATTTAATATATTTTCCCATATATTTAATCTAGTTTTAATTGAAGTAGTTTTTTTACGTAATGTTATTTTGTATATTTTTTTTATTAGTTTTTTATTCATTTGTTTTGATAAAGTAATTAAATTTAAATAATCTTTCCTATTTAAATATTCCAAAGAAGAAGAAATTAAAATAATATTTTTTTGATCACTACTTTCTTTTTTAAATAAATTAACATTGTTTTCATTATGAATTTCTTTTCTAACAGTAAAAAAAGAAACATGAAAATAAATAACATAAAAATTAATATAATCTTTATTAATATAATATTTTCTAGCTAAATCAGAAATCATTTCTAAACATTCATCAGGATATAAATTAAAAGAACAAAAAGTAGGAATATTATCTCTTATTATTAAAGATAATTCATTTGTTGCCATTCTATCAATAATAGGAACTTTTGAATCTTCTATTTCATTATAATTTTTAATTAAATTATTTATTCTATTCAATCCTACTATACTTGTTTTTTTGACATCTACTTTTAAAAAGTTTAATTTATTTAATAAACTTGTTTTTACATTTTTTTCTTCTGGTAATATTAAATTTTTTAATCTTTCAATATGATCTTCTAATTTATTTGCTAATTTAGTTTCTATTATATTTTCCCAAAAAGTTTTTGTTTTATAAAATTTATTTTTACTTAATAAAGCACTTAAATAAATTTTATCTCCTGTTATTTTATTTTGATAATATATTCTTTCTGCTAAGAATATTATTTTAAAATTAACTTTAAATAATGGATTTGATACATTATTATTACTTATTGAAATATATGATAATATATTTGAGAAATGTTCCATATTTTTTAAATTAGTAAATTTTAAAGAAGAAGATTGTTTTTTCTTTTCTAAAAAAATATCTAATAATATTTGAGAAAAATTATTTAAAGGGTTTTTAATTTGTTCTAAAGTTTTTGCTATGTGAAATATTTGAATATCATTATCTAATAATAATTCATTTATTATTTGATTTGCTAAATTTTTTTGTTCTTCTTCTTTTGACGAAGGAAATAATTTCTTTTCATCAAAATATATTTGAAAAGAAGATGAATTTAAATTAGAATTATCATTAACATAATCTAAATAAGAAATAAAATTTTCTCTTGGTATTCTTTTATCTTTATTTTTGTAATATTTACTTATTTCATGATAAAAAAATTTCTTATCTTTTTCACATATATCATCTGAAATATAATTATTCATTAAATCTAAATATTCTTTTAAATTTTTAATACAATCATCATATAAATTTTTAAATTTATCAATAGAACTTTTAATAAAAGTAATTCTAGTTTCTTCATTTCTTTTTATATCTTCATTTAATTTATCATAAATTTCATTTAATTTATCAACTTTATTATTAAATTGTTCTAATTCATATTTATATAATAATTCATTTGCTTTTACATTTGAATTCATTTCTATAATTTTATCTTTAACTTCTTTTTTAACATTTAACAATTTTTTATTTTTTTCTTCAAAATTATAATAATCATAAGCTAATTTATAATAATTATTTTTAGAATATTCAAGTAAATTTTTATATTTTCTATATTCTTTTATTATAGCACCTAATCTAAATAAATTATCTTGATAAATTGTATGTTGAGTACTTTTATATTGTTCTAAAGGAGAAATAAT
>JAEEGI010020958.1_pt1 | contig 13035 bp, 11 predicted proteins | sample 8958751 | NCBI WGS metagenome assembly JAEEGI01 (sample SAMN16246545, study PRJNA631951) | gut metagenome | biome: gut microbiome; feature: rumen; material: KS-attached | host: Bos | place: Iran: Karaj | collected 2018-10
ATTGGGGATTGGGGATTGGGCCCAATCCCCAATCCCCAATCCCCAATCCCCAAACAAACTTTAAAGTCTTGTAATTATACTTTATAAAAAAAGATTAATTAATTTTTAAATATAATTCAATAATTATTAATAAATAAAAAATGAAATAACATAAATATTAATATTTTAACCCTTAAAAATAAATAAAATATAATTTTTAAATTTGATAATGAAAAATAATAATTATAAATAAATTAAATATCATATTAAAAAAATGGAATTATACGATAAAATAAAAGAAAAGAAATACATATTAAAAATGGTAGTATTAGGTGAAGTAGGAGTGGGAAAATCTAATATAATTCGTAGAATAATAGGACAAGAATTTGAAGAATTAGAATCAACAGTAGGAGTAGAATTTACCTATGTAGACATAAATGACATAGATCCAGAAGATCCAGAAAAAAAATTAAGTATTCAAATATGGGATACATGTATAATAATATAAAATAAATATATTATTTAAATTAGCTGGAGCTGAAAGATATAGAGCAATAACAACTACTCATATTAGAAATGCAGACGGAGCTTATTTAGTTTATGATATAACTAGTTATTCTACTTTTGAAAAAATTGAATTTTGGTTAGATATTATTCAAAAGTGTTGTGATGATGATATTGTTATTTATTTAGTGGGAAATAAAGCTGATTTACTCTATGATGAAGATAATAGAAAAGTCACTAAGGAAAATGCTATTAATTATTCTAAATTAAGAAAATTTCAAGGATTCGGAGAATGCTCTGCTCTTCAAGGTATTAATATTCAAGAAACTTTCACTTCTTTTTATAGAACTTTATATAAGAAAAATAAAGGAAAATTAGATGAAAAATTACAAAAGAAAATTATTCAGTTGGAAGAAATGCAAAAAAATATTCAACAGAAGAATAAAAATTGTTGCTAAGGTTATTATTTTTTGATGTTTAATTGTTTTTTATTTGATTTTATTAATTTTTTTTTATTTGAGTTTTATTATTTTTTTTTTTCATGGAATTGAGGAAGGCATATTCGTTTTTTTAATTTTTACAAGGATTTTCACTTTAATATTTACCTGATATAAAGATATTTTAATGTTAAATTTTGATTTAAATAACATATACAATATAAAAACTAAATAAACGTTTTTTCCTTTAAAAATCAAAATTAAAATTCTTTCCTTTAAATAACCCTAAAAAACCTAAATCAACTAATTTTCTTATAAATTAATTCCAAATCCCTAATTGAAAAAAAAACAGTAAATAAACAAATAAAAATCTCTTCACCCCAAAAAAAAATTTTAAAAAAAACACCATAAAAAAATAAAAAAAAATTAACCATCCAATACAAAAACGTAAATAAAAAAAAAAAAATAAATAAAAACAGAAAAAAAAATGAGTTGGAACGACTATATAACATCAAAATTATTAAACGTACAAGATTCAAACGGTCATATATTAGTGAATGCAGTAGAAGAAGCAGCAATAATAGGAAACACAGATGGAGCAATATGGGCAAGTACTCAAGGATTTACAATAGGAACAGTGACAGTGGAAGTAGAAGGTAAAGGGAAAATACAAATGAATGAATTTATAAATATTGCAGATGCATTTGCACATAATGGTGATTGTACTAAAGATGGTGGAATTAGATTAAATGGTGTTAAATATTTTATGATTAATTTTGACGCTGATAAAAAAACAATGTATCTCAAAAGACAAGGAGGTGGTGCTGTTGTGGCTTTAACTAATATGAGTTATGTTATTGGTACTTTTAATACTGAAAAAATGATGACTAAGGATAATGTACAAGAAAATCAAAATAATGGATATTGTGCTAAGGTTGTGGAAGAATTAGCTGCACTTTTAATTAGTATGAATTATTAAATTTTCTGATTTTAGAAAATAATTTTTTTGGTTTAATAAGAATTTATAATATTTATTTTTTTTTACTTTAAAATAAAATAATGAACTTTTCAAATTCACTTATACTCTTTTTTTACTTTTCTTTTTGACTTTTTTTTAAATATTTAAGTTTTTTTTTTAAATTTTTAAGTTTTAAATATCGGAAATTAAATAATTATTATTATAATGAAATAACCGTGAAATAATAAAAAATTATTTTTATTGAAAGTTTTTATCCAAATATTAAATAAAAATAAATATAATAATTTGAGAAGCTAATTCCGATATACATTTTCCTATTTAAATAAAGTAATTTTAATATAGAAACAACTGTAAGCAGTTGAAATTATTTTTATTGAATTATTTATATACAAAAGGTTTAATTTTCTAAAGCTAAACTTTATTAAATAATATCTCTTTTCTTACCCAAAAAATTTATATCCTTTTTTACCTCCGAATATTTAACAGAAGAAGAATAATCAGAATTTTTATCAAAAGAAATAAATATATCAATTAAAGAAGTAGTTGAATTTGTTCTTGTGAAACAATTTTCATTAAATGAATCATCTGCTTCATTATTTGAATTATCTTCATTTTCTTCAATATTAATTACATTAATTATATCATTTAAACATTCTTTAATTTTTTCTTTATTAACAAAAGGAATTTCTTCTAAAAAAATTTTAAATTGTTTTTGACTTTCTTTTTTAATATTTTCAGTTAAAGACTCACAATTAAAAATTCCAAAATAAAAACATGAGATTGTTATTGTTAAAAAATCATATTTTCCATATATTAAATATTCACCTAAAGTAAATTGAACAAGAGTTTCTAAAATATCTTTTATATTATCAGAAATTTCTTTTGTAAAATAATTGAATAAAATTAATTCTAAAATATCATTAGGAGTATAAAGACAAAGTTCAAATTGGCATTTTTTTAAAATTAATTTTTCAGCTCTTATCATAAAATTAAAGTCAATTTGATGTTCAATTATCCAATTTTTAAATTTTATTAAATTTTTAGGATTTTCTAACTATGAAAAAAGTAAATAAAATATAATACTTTAATAACAATAAAACATGAAGCAAGAAAGAAAAAAATAAAAATATCATTTTTTAATTTTTCCTTATTAGATAAAGTATTCCATATATTAAAAGCTATTTGCATTACATTAGTTACTAATTGAATTGGTTTTTGTTCATTGAAAAAATCTGATAATTCCTAAAAAAATTTATTAAATTATTATACATTTGATAGTAAATTAATAAAATATAATCTATATTTATTAAATTGTTCTAAAGGCATTTCTGGTTTAAAATTTTGTGAAAATTTTTTAAAGAAAATAATTGCTTTGTCATTATAAAATTTTAATGTTTCTAAATGCGACATTTTATATATCTTAATTTTTATAATAAATTATAATATTTATTATAAACTTCTCATTTTATTTCTTTTTAGAATTTAAAAAAACCGCTCAAATAAATTAAAAGCTTATAATTGTATTATCTAAAAATAAAAAATAAAAATTTTTAAGAATAAATAATATATAATTATAAAAAATATAGGTGATTCATGAAAAATAATTTATGGAAAAAATTTATAAAATTAAATGAAAAAAAAAATAAACAACTTATATTAAATAAATAAAAAACAATTTAAAAAAAAAATGAGAATATCAATAGAATAAGAAAATATTCTTTATTTATAATTAGATTTTAAAGAGAATTGATGTAAAATAAATATATATTAAATCTAAAAAAGCATAATAGAAGAAGTTATTCACAGAAAATTAAATATAGAATTAATTTTAATAATATTAAAATTATATTTTCATTCAAAGGGGATACATTATTATAAGATAATTTATTTTGTTACAATGAAAATTAAGATATAATTCAATTGTTATAGATAAAATATGAGTTTGAGTTTTTGGGGATTAATATATTTAGGGTTAAATATATGAATTATAAATTATTTTGTTTTAGTAAACTTTTATTTCTTAGGTTGGGTTAATATGTAATGTTTTATAAATTATTTTTTATTTGTTTATATATATATATTAATTTTTTAATTTTTTATCATAAAATGACATATAAAGGTTTTAAAAGTAAAAATTTGATTTTAAACTTATTTAGAGAGAAGTAAAAGAATGTCTTTAAAACTAAAATATAAAATTCAAAAAAAAGTTAGAGAACATCGTAGAAAATTAAGAAAAGAAGCAAAAAAAGCAAAAAGATCTGGAATTCCAATAAAAAAAGTTAGTAAAATTACTAGAATACCAAATCTTTATCCAAGAAAAAAAGAAGAATTAGAAGCTCAAGATTTAAGAAAAGAATTAGAAAAATTAGCTAAAAAAAAAAATTCTTTAATAACTCAACAAGATATAGATAATATGGTAAAAGAAGATACTAATTCAAAAGTAAAAAAAGATTGAAAAAATTCTTAAAAAAATTAATAAAACTAAATAATCATTATTATAAATAAATAAATTTAATAATCTTAAAAAAAAAAATAATTAAAAATTTTATCAAAAAAAAAAATGGAAGGAACAATACATTTAAAATCAAAAGAAGGAAAAGATTTTACAATAACAAAAAAAGCAGCAGAATTATCAGAATTATTAAAGGGAACAATGAATGATTATCCAGATGATAATTCAATTCCTTTAACAGATATAGATGAAAAGACAACAGAAGAAGTATTAGTATACTTAACACATTTTAATGGTCAATCCCCACAAGAAATAGAAAAGCCACTTCCTTCTTCTGACTTAAAAAGTTTAATTGATGAATGGTCTTTTAATTATATTGATAAATTTAATATGGATGATTTAGTTAATTTAACTGTTGCATCTAATTTTATGGGAATTAATTCTTTGCTTGATTTATGTTGTGCTAAAATCGCATCTTTATGTAAAGATAAAAGTGAAGAAGAAGTTTTTAAAATTTTTAATATTACTGAAGATTTCACTGATGAAGAAAGGGAAAAAATAAGGAAAGATAATCAATGGATTGAAGATAATATATAAAATTTATTTTTTTAAAAAAAATAAAAGAAATTAAAATTTTTAAATTATATTTAACTTTAGTTTACTTTGTTTTTTAATCCTATTTCTTTTTTTAATTTTTTTAATTTTTTTGGATTTTATTTTAAATAAGTTAAAAGAATAATATTTATTATAAGAATCAATATAATCAATCAAAGATAAAAAAAAAGAATAGAATTTAAATAAAAAATATATTATAATAAATTATAAATATATTATTTATAAAATATTACAATCTAATTTAAAAATTAATGAGTTTAAAAATTAAAAAATATCTTATTTAAGTTTATTGAACTTATATAATATTTACAAAAAAATAAAAATAATTTGTTTAAATACCTTACATGATTTAATAATATCATTTAAATGAACCTTTACCATTAATATTATAGGAATTATTTTTTCTAAATAAATTCCCTGTGACACCCTGTCAATATATAAGACTTTTTATATATATTTTTTAAAAATCCTAAATTTAATTTCATCATAATTTTATTCAAATTTTTCGTTGATTTTTTTTTAATTGGAGTTAATCTGGATTCTAAATCAGAATCAGAATTTGAATCTGAATCTGAATCTGAATCTGAATCAGAATTTGAATTTGAATCTGATTCAGATTCTAAATTTATTTTAAGTCTTTGACTTCTATTTAAATTAATATTTCCTACAGATTTTCTTACTTTTCCTTTTTCATTTTTTGGACTTTTAAGACAAAAAGACATTCTTTTTAAAAAATGCATATTTTCTTTGAATGTATTTATTTGAAATGGCTTTCTTATTAAATTTAAATTTTTGTTCTTTTTTTTATAATAATTTTTTCTTTTTGCTAAATTTATTTTATTTTCTTTTATTTTTTTATATCTATCATGATCAAATGTAATCTTATTACAATATTTTCCTAAAATATTACATTCTACTTCTTCATTTTTTGGAAGTTTATAACAATCATATATAATTCCATTGTTAATTGATATTTCATAATTTATTTTATTTTTTTCCATAAATTCTTTTGAAGTTAACCCATTAATTCTTGTATTTGAAGAATTAATTATTTTATTTATTTCTTTGTCTTGTTCTAAAAGCAAGAAACTCCTTATTTTATTTATCAATTTCTTTTTAGGACTTAACATTTTTTTTCTTTATTTTTATTTCTAATATATAATTTATTATCCTTTTTTTTAGATGATTTAAGATATATTTATATTGTTGTAATTAAATTAATTCTCTAAAAACAAATTTATAGAAATATTTATTTAAAAAAATATTAAAATAATATCAAAAAATCCGTATTCCACCTATGAAAAAAAAATAAAAAAAAAAATAAAAAAAAACTATATAAAAAAAAATGAACTTCAATCATGCTCCAGCATATGGATTCGGACGAGCTCGTAAATGTGAGATAGAAAAGACAGATCGTCTCTACACACCAGGTCCAGGACAATACGCTCCAGGAATATCAGGTCGAAAATATCCAACATGGAAAATAGGAACAGAGATGAGAGGTAAAGGATTAAAGAATGAAAACCCAGGTCCAGGAACATATTCTGCAGATCGTCATACTAACACTGTAAGACCTAAGACACCTTCATGGAAAATTGGAACAGGACTTCGTCCTGATTTAAATCCAGTTGATAAAAGCGTTCCAGGACCAGGTAATTATAATATGAGACAAGCACCTGGGAATGGACCTAAATATACTATGAGAATGAGACCTTATTCTGCAAAAAGTGATGTTACTCCTGGTCCTGGGAATTATAATGTTAGAACTGAAAAAAACTTAGTTGTCCCTTCTTATAAATTTGGACATGAAAGGAAAGATGGTCTTGATTTAGCACAAGCTAAATATGTGCCTGGACCTGGTAATTATGAATATAATGCAGATGCTATTAATGTTAAACATCCTAAGTTTTCATTTGGGAAAGAAGTTAGAGGGAATGATAGAAGACCAATGACACCTGGACCAGGAACATATGCACATAAACAATATGTAGGAAAAGAAGGACCTCATATAACAATGAGTGCAAAATATGGTTTTGATCCTGTACAAGGAGATGCAAGATACGTTCCAGGTCCAGGTATGTATAACAACAGTCAATCATACTTAGCAAATCATTATAAAGCTCCATCATATAAAATAGGAACAGAAACTCGTGGCCGAGGATTAAAGAATGACAATCCTGGTCCAGGAACATATTCTGCAGATCGTAATACTAACACTGTAAGACCTAAGACACCTTCATGGAAAATTGGAACAGGACTTCGTCCTGATTTAAATCCAGTTGATAAAAGTGTTCCAGGTCCAGGTAATTATAATATGAGACAAGCACCTGGGAATGGACCTAAATATACTATGAGAGGGAAATATAATTTAGAAAGTAAAAACGGAAATCCAGGACCAGGACAATATAATAATAATAATATGTATAATAAAACTCATAATCCTGCTTGGAAAATTGGAACTGGTATTAGAGATGATGATTTAAAAAGAGTTGTTAGAGAAGGAGTTCCTGGTCCAGGGAATTATGATTTTATTGGGAAGAATTATAATATTGGACCTAAATATAAGTTTGGAACTGAAAGAAGAGGATATGTTAAGAAAAGTGATACTCCTGGACCTGGACAATATCATATTCCTTGTGCTATTGTCGATGTTAATGATTATACTAGAGAACAAGGTAAGTTTGATCCTCATTTTAGATATATTTAAAATTTGAATTGTTTTTTTTTTTTATTGTTTTGGATTTTTTAAAACTTTTTATTTAATTTTTACTTTTAAATAGTTTAAATAATTTAAATATTTGGTATTTTATAATATTATAAATAAAATCAAACCTATTAATAATAATATAACTCCTCCTAAAATAATCCATAATTTCATATTTTGCCAAAAAGTAAGCCTCCTAATTTCAGCAGCAGTATCTTTATAACTTTTACTTTCTTCTCTTAAGTTTTCAGCAGATTGTTCTAATTTAGAAGTATCTTCAATACTATCAACCATTTTTTTAATATTATCCTTCATATCTAATTTAATATCATTAACATCATTTTGAATAGAATTAATAATATTATCTTGATAAATATCAACTAAGTTTTTTAAAGCTTGTCTTCCTTGAGCATTAATTTCTTTAGTTTCTTCATTAATCATTTTAGGAATATTATCTTGATTTATTTTATCAATTAATTCAAAAACTAATCTTTCAGGGTATGTATTACTAACTAAGACTAAATAAGTTATTGAAGGTTGGAATGTTATGAAATAATAATTTTGAGTTTTTGATGTTACTTTATTCCTCTCATCAAATTTACCTGCTGTTGTTTTACATATTTTTGCAAATATTTTATCTATTTCATCTTTTGTCTTTGTACTTGTTGTTGTTGAATATTCTGTTAATTTTTGTCCTGATGATGAATCTCCTATTAATAAATATTTTATTGGATTTTTTTCCATTTTTTTAATTCTGAGCAATTATAAAATTTTTTTTTGGAAAAATAAAAATATTAATGTAATATTATTATAAAAAAATAAATATAATTTTGAGAAGGAAATTAAAAGGTTTTCAATTAAAATTTACAGATTTTTTAAAAATTTAAAGCTTTATTTGAAAAATTCAAGTTAAGAAAAATGAAGAAAACTTAATTTTAAATTTCAAACCCTTAAAATTAAAACAAAAATAAAAAAAATAAAATTTGTCAAATTCTGTTCAAATATATCTGAAGAAGATATTGAAAAAAAATAAATGGATTGATTCAAATCAAAAAAGCAAATAAAGGAAAAAAAGAAAAAAGAAATAAACACAGAAAAAAAGAGAAAGAAATTGAAAAATGGAAAAAAAAATACAAAAAATGTTAATACTTGAAGAACTTATTTTTTTTGATTTTTTTGTTTTATTTGAAGTTTGAGAAGTTGAAATATTTTCTGATTTTGTTTTTATTATATATTTAGTTTTTAGATTTTTTGGTTTTATACTATCATAGTTTGAAAGTGGACTTATTGGTATTCCTAATTTTTTATTATATTTTATTTTTGGTTTTGGAATTTTTTTTCTATCTGTTGATAAACTCTTATTTATTATATACTCATTTAATATTATTGGTTTTATAAATTTTAATTCTTTACTTGAATTAAACTTATTTTTATATATTTGATTTCCCTTATCGGTATTATTACTCATTTTTTTCTTTTGAACAAAATTTTAAATTTAAATTCTTAATTTTTATTCAAAATAATATAATTAATAATTCTCAAATAATTATTTTGAAAATTAAATTTTAAAAATAACTGAATCATCAATAAATAAAAAGGAAAAAAGAAATCTCTTCAATAAAACAGAAAGTTTAAATATAATAGTCAATATCTTTTTTTTCTTTTGTTATATTAATAATATTGTTATATAAAAAGTTATATATTTTTCCCATTGAATTCAAATTTCTGAATGAATTTTATTCAATATTCCCAGAAAATACAAAGATTATAGTTTTCTTTATCAATTCCAAATTTTAATACAATTAACTTATATTTTTCACTTATTGTATTATTTATACTTTTATTATGAGTAACAATATTATTTCCATTTTTATATATTAAATTATAACTATTAAAAGTTTAGAAGATAACTAAATTACATTACCTTAAGAATAATATAAAAATGTGTTTTTATTTGAAGTAAATTTTCTGAAAAAATAATAAAAAATAAAAAAAATAAATTAATTAAAAAATATAAATTAAAAATGAAACCATCAGAGAGTACTCAGCCAGTATTAAAAACAAAACCAGATCCCTTTTACATAAAAAAATCACTTCATAAAAATTCATTTTGTACAGTACCAACATTACAGAAAAAAATTTTATTAAATACTCCAATTCCAATAAATCTCCCATATGAAAATTTAATTCAAAAATATAAAGACGATATTTTAAATGATTACACTATAAAAGACGAAGAAGGAATTTATATAAAAAATAAAGAATTAACAGAAAAACAAAATGAAAAAATAAAAGAAATACTATCTCAAAATTCTAAAGAAACATTAAAATATGATTTATCATCTCTTTCATTACCAATTTCTTTTTTTGAGCCAAGAACAATCTTAGAAAGAATTACAGATTTATTTTCATTTGCTCCAATAATATTAAAGAAAGCAGGAGCAATAAATGATAAATTAGAAAGTTTAAAACAAGTAATATGTTTTTCTTTAAGTTCTTTATATAGATCTCTTCATCAATTAAAGCCTTTCAACTCTGTTTTAGGAGAAACTTATCAATGTTTTTGGGAAGATGGTACTAAAATTTATTTAGAACATACTTCATATAAAAATTGCATTAGTCATTTTTATATTAAAGATTATAAAAGTAATTTATTTAATTTAGGAGGTTATTTAGATATGCAAGTTAATGGAATGGATAATGCTTTAATTAATAATTATATTACTATAATTCCTTATGGAAAAATAACTGTTAATTTACCTAATAATAATCAAAAAATTTGTTTTCAATATCCTAAAATTATTATTGGTAATATTATTAATGGTGAAAGATATGTTTTATTTGATGGACATATGAAATTTGAAGATAGAGAAAATAATTTAAAATGTATTATAGGATTTAATAGAAAAATAAAGGAATTAAAAGAGAAAAGAGTTCATGATTTTTATGGTAGAATATTTAAATGGGAAAATAATAATGATAATCAAAAGGAATTCTATGAAGAAAATTGTACTGAAAATCCTTTTCCAACACAAGATAAAAAAGACATTTTTTCAGTAATAACAGGATCTTGGTTAGAAGAAATTAAATTTGATGATAAATTATATTGGAATATAAAAGAATCAAATCCTCCTCAAATTTATCCTGAAAAAGAAAAAGAAGTTTTACCATCGGATTCAAGATATAGAGAAGATAGAAATTGGTTAAAATTATCTTTTGATCATCCAGATTATAAAAATATATATAATGATTATTCTGATAAATGGAAAAATGCAATAGAAATTCAATTAGATTATGAGAGAAATATGCCTAAACCAGGAACAAGGAAAATATTTTTAAATGATATGAATTCATGGTTTAGTGAATTTTTCATTCAAAATTTACGTTATGATAAAACAAGAGAAGGATATATTAAATATGATTTTATGGGTACAATAAATGATAGTGATCGTAATCTTCCTCGTTTATTTACTCCAAAACAGATAAAATTAGATTATAATGGAAATTATGAGAATCCAGTTTTTCAAAATGATATATTTGTAATAAATATGGATGGAGCAGATTTCAATGACGTAGATTACATAATAAAAGGATTGAAAGCATTAAAATATTATGATGAGAAAATTTTAGTGATAATATCTTCAGTTATGACATGGGCAAGAACACAACCGAAATATAAGAAAGAAGAAGGAGAACAACAACCTGAAGATGAACAAGAAGGTGAAGAAGAAGAAAAGAAAGAAGAAGAAAAAAAAGAAGAAGAAGAAGGTGAAAAAGAACCTGAAAGTGAAGAAGAAGAATATATAGTTGAAGAAGAACCTGAAGAAAATAAAGAAGAAGAAGAAAAAAAAGAAGAAGAAGAAGGTGAAGTTAAAGAAGAACCTAAAAAAATATTATATTTTAAAGAAAAAGATTATATTAAAAGAGTTCCTTCAGAAAAATTTTATCATAATAAAATGATTGAAACTCTTGCTTTAGCAAATACAAATCCAATGTTAAAAACATATATTGTTTGTTCTGGATTTATTTATGGTTGTGGAGAAGATTTATTTTATGATTATTTTAAAATGAGTTGGTTAGAAACTCCTAGAAAATTACCTATAATTGGAAAGGGAAAAAATACTATTCCTACCATTCATATCATTGATTTAGTAAGTTTAATTAAGAGAGTTATTGAAAATAAACCTAAAAATAAATATATTTTTGCAATTGATCATACTAAAAATAGACAATTGAAAAATATTATTAATTCCATTGCTAAAGGAGTTGGAACTGGAGAAGTTGAAAACACAGAAGAAAAGAAAAAAATACCTAAATATGAGGAATTATCAATTGATTTGAAAATGAAACCTACAAAATTATTTTTGGATGAAAAAAGAGATGATGAAGAAGATGAAGCTTTTGAAAAAAGACAATTTAAATGGCATTGTGAATTTGGAATACCAGAAAATATAGAAAAATTAAGGAGAGAATTTAATGATTATAGAAAATTAAAAAGTGTAAAAATAATGATAACAGGTCCACCAGCATCAGGAAAAACATATTATGGAGAAAAATTATCGAAATATTTTAACATACCTCATATATTAATAAATGATATAATTAAATGGGGAAAGACATTAACAGATGAATTAGGAGAAGAAATAAAGACAAAGAGTGAGGAAATAGAAAATAATGTAAAAGAAGCAGTAGAAGCATATCAAAAAAGACCAAATAGAAAAAAAACTGATTTACCTATTGATACAAGTCAAATGTCTAAATTACCAGAAGAAACAGTTGTGAAATTAGTAAGAAGGAAATTAATGCAAAATTTATGTAGAAATAGAGGATATGTTTTAGATGGTTATCCAAAAGGATATAAAAATGCATTTAATTTATTCTTCGAAGATACTGATGAATCAAAAGCTCCTGAAGACCCAGAAAAATATAAATTACTTAGTGAAATAATTCCAAATTCTATTATTAGAATTGATAATTGTAATAAAGATTTACTTTATGATAGAATGAAAAAATTACCTGATATTAATAATGACCCTAATATTATTCAAAGAAGATTAAATAGAAGAATTGATACTTATAAAGAATTAAATGAAAGTAAAAAAGGAGAACCTAGTTTAAGTGATTTTTATCAAGAAAATAAAATTCAAATTTTATCTGTTGATGGAAAAAAAGGTGAAGGAGAAATTATTGAAGAATGTAAAGTTTTTGTTGAAAGAAATGGAAAAATTTTAAATTATCAAATATTTGATAATGAAATCGAAAAACAAGAAAAACTTAAAATTAATTCTAAAGTAACAAAACATGATGAAGCTAATAATAAAGAATTTATTGAAAATGAATTTTATGATAATGAAAAAGAAAAAGT
>JAEEGI010020964.1_pt1 | contig 13031 bp, 6 predicted proteins | sample 8958751 | NCBI WGS metagenome assembly JAEEGI01 (sample SAMN16246545, study PRJNA631951) | gut metagenome | biome: gut microbiome; feature: rumen; material: KS-attached | host: Bos | place: Iran: Karaj | collected 2018-10
TATTAATGTATTATAATATTAAAAATGCGGTTTCTTAATTTTATGATTATTTTTAAATAATTAATTTGTTGAATTTTTTTTATTTAAAATTAAATAATAAATAAATAAATAAATATAAATAAAATTTTTTAAAAACAAACAATTAATATTATTAATTTATATTCACAATAAAAAACTTTATACATTTAAAACAAAATATTTTTATTTTTTTATCAATTCTAATAAATTACCTTTAATATTATTATTTCTATTAGAAAAAGTTTTTTCATCACTTAAACTTCTAAAATTAAAAGGTTCTTTAAAAATTAATTTTTCTGATAAAATTTTATGATATTGCATTTTACTTTTTCTAAAATAATTTAAACTATCAACAAAAACTTTAATTCTTTCAGCTTTATTTTGTCTTTTTGCAATTTCAATATTTTCAAGTTGATGATCAATTAAAAAAAACATTTCTTTATTATATTCTTCTTCAGATAAATTTTTTAATTTTTTAATATTTTCAAGTAATTTATTCATTGAATTTTTATTATCATTTTTATTTTCTGTTTCACTTCTTGAAGTTGCTTTCTTTATTGGTAAAGGAATTCCTTCTTCTAAATTATTATTTAAACTATCATCTAATTTTTTTTTTAATGAATTTAATTTAATTAATTTTTTCATATTTATTGGTGTTTTTATATATTGTGTTTTAATAAATTTTTGTTCTTCCTTTTTTTTTTCTTCTTTTTTTTCTTCTTCTTTTTCTTTATTATTATCTTTTAAATTTTTATAATTATTATAATACATCAAACTATTTTTTTTCTTTGATATTGGTTTTTTTTCTTTTTCTTTTTTAATAATAAGTTTATTTTGATTTTCTTCTAAATTTAATCCATTTTTTACTAATGAAGAAAATTCATTTTTTAAATCTAAATCATAATTATTTTCTTTTTTTTTATTAAAATAATCTTTTCCTTTATAAATTAAAAAATTTTCATTTCCAACTTTAGTATAATTTATTTGACGTAAATTTGAATCATTATTATTATTATTTTTTATTTCTTTAATTTTCCATTCATAAAAAGTATCATTATTATTATTATCATTTATTTCATTTTCTTCAAAAGATGAAGGTCTTAAACTTAATTTTTGAATTTTATCTTTTTCTCTTAATAAATTAATTATTTTTGAATCTGCTTTTGATTTTGTTGTTTTTTGAATTGTTAAATTATTTTTTAAATCATTTTCTATTTTATTTATTTTTTCATTATAATAAAAATTTTTATTTCTTTCTATTGAAATTTCTTCTTTTTCTTTTTCTTCTTTTTCTTTTTCTATATTGTTTAAAATAGTAGTTTTTGAATTTGTTTGTGTTAAAAATTGTTTTTTTAATTTAATTTCATTATTAATATTTTCATTTATATTTTGTATATTTTTTTCTTCTTCATTTTCATTATCTTTATTTTCATCATCTTTTACTTTTTTCTTTTCTTTACTTTTTAATTTTTTATTTTTAATTTTTTTTATAAGTTTAATAGAACCTAAAGAAGTTTTTATTTTTCGATTTAAGTTCAAATTATTTTTTAAATTATTTTTTCTAGAAGTTAAAGCATTTGATTTAATTAAATGTTTTCTATCACCTGAATCAATATTATTTAATGGAATTTTAATATTTCTTTTTAAAGATTTTTTACTTCTTAATTTTTCATTTGATAATTTTATATTATTTAAATTATTCATAATTTTTTCTTTTTCATTTTCATTTTCTTTTCCTTCAATATCACTACTTGATAAAGAATTAGATATATTATTTTCATTTTCATATATTTCAGTTTTAATTAAATTATTTTCTTCTTGTTTTTCTTTTATTTTTCCTATTTTATTTTCCCATTCTTTTTTATTCAAAGATTCATATTCAATTGTATTATTATTTGAATTTTTACTTGAATTAATTGTTCTTTCATTTAAATTATTTTGACTAAAATTTCCTTTTCTATCAATTAATTTATCTAAATAATGATGATTGTTATTATTATAATCTTTTATACTATCAATATTATTATTTTTGTTGTTTTCATAATTATTTTTATTTATATTTTTCATTGTAACAATTATTTCTTTTCCTTCTTTATTAAAATATTTCATTTCTTTATTTTTAAAATCTAAATTTGATATTTCATTTCCTTTCTCATCAAATAAAATTATAGTTTTATCATCATCAATTTTATTTCCATTCTCATCATAATATTCAATTAGAATATTATTATGTTTTTGAGAAAATCTTTTATTTCTATTAATATTAATATGAGAGTTATATCCTTTAGAAAAAAATTTATTATTTCTATTATTCACTAAACTACTTAAACTTAATTTATCTGAATCAGAATCATGAAAATGATCGTAATAATTATTTTTTATATAAATTAATTTTTCTTCTTCTTTTTCATTATCATTTAAAGAATTTATATAATTTTCATTATTTGAACTTAATTGTCTTTTAGGATTTTGAAAATATTGAATTGAATGATTATTATTCTTTGGTGTTATATTACCTTTTTTTCCATAATTTAAAAATTTTAAATATTCATTTTTAAAATTTTCTGTAAAAGTATTTTCATTATTATTACTTGATCTAAATTTAACTATTCCTTGTTTAATCTTATATTTTAAAATATCGATTTCTTTTTGAACTATATTATTTATATGATCTAGATTCATAGAAAGATTTTTGCTCATTTTATTTTTTATAATATTATCAATTTTCATTAATAATAGTTTAACAAATTTATTTTGAACAACACAATCAGGAGGAACAATTGTACTATTTTTTAATTTTATTTTATTAATAATATAATTACTTATTAAATTTCTTTCTTTTTTTCCTATTTTTTTAGAAAGAGAATAAAAGAAAATTAATTGAAGATATAATTCTTGATTTAATTCATTTTCATTATATATATAATCTGAATTAATAAAATTTATTAATGAACTATCACTATATATTTTTTTATGTACATTATTTGGAAAATATAAAAAATTAACGTTCGATAGTTTTTGATTCTTTTTATTTAATTTTAAATTGTGAATTTCTTTTAAATATTTACGAACAACTGGGAAAGAACTTTCATTTATTGAAGGTAAAATTCCTTTATAATTCATTTCTTGAATTATTTCTTTAATATTATTTTGAGTTGTATTTAATGAAAGATGAGGAGTAAATTCAGCTGAAGAAAAAAATTTTCTTTTTGGAAATGTTTTCTTATGTTTTTCTGTTGGATATACTTCAAAAATATTTTCTTCTGGTTTAATTGCTTTTAAAGAGATTTTACTTTGAGAAAATGATATAAAGTCAGATTTCATTTATTTAATAATCTTTTTACTTCGGATAATTTAAATTTATTATCTTATTTTCCTTTTTAATTGAAATAATATTAATTTTTAATTATTAATTTAAATACAATTATGTTTCAAATATTATTATTTAAATAAATTATGTATATTATCATTACATTAAAATAAATTTTTTTTATTTAAATTGGCTTTATGATTTGAAAAAATTCAAAATTAATATTTGAATAATATTAATAATGATTATTTTTCCTGAAGTTTCTTTTAATTTTTTACTATAATATACTTCAAAAATATTATACTATTTCTTTGTTACTTTTTCATTTACTTTAGATTTAATTGAATCAAAATTAGTTTTAACATTTATAATTTTGTCATGATTAAAATTATGAGGAATAACATGTGATTCAAAAATTTTTTTATTAATTTTTGAATTTGAAACAATATTAATGTTTGATTTACTTAAATTATTTAATGAAGGACTTTTTATTGAAGGTCTTAAAATTTGTCTTTTTCCATTATTTATATTATTATTTAACAAATTTGATCTTGAAGAAGAAGTTTTTATTTTTATTAATTTACTATTATCAATATTATTTTCTTTTTTTAAATTTAATTTCTTAGAATTATTATTTAAAAGAATTTCTAAATCAAGTGAATTTTTATTATTTTTCTTTTTGATTTGTCCTTCATAAATAATTTTTGTGGAAGGTGATTGATATTTATTAATAATGCTTTCATTACTATAAATTGAAGTAAAATTAGTTGAATTTAAATGTTTTGAAGTTAAATATTCATATTTTAATTTTTTTGAATTTATGATAGGTTTATCAATTAAATCTACATTAATTGAAATATTTGGATAATTATTATTATTATGTTTTGAATATTTTTTAATATATTTTTCAATAATAATTTTATTTTTCAAATTATTAAATGTTAAATCAGTTGTATTCATAATAAAAGAAGAATTTAAATCATAAAAAACTTGATTATTAAAACTATTTATTTCTTTATTTAATTCATTTCTATATAATTCCTTTTCAAATTTAATTAATTTCTCATTTAAATAAATATTTTTAGTTTCATAATTTTTTTTATTTTTCTCCAATTTCTTAATATTACTTTTTAACTTATCACTTTCTTTTTTTAAAATTTGATTTTTTCTTCCAATAGATTCATCTCTTTCTTTAAATTCTTTAAACTGATTTTCCAAATTTTTTTGTTTTTCCAAAATTTCATCTGCTTTATCAGAAATAGCTTTATTAATATCAATAATAGAAATATTATTAGTATTAGTATCATTATTATTCTCATCATCATTATTATTAATTTCATTGCAATCACTATAATAACTATCACTATTACTTATTGTAATACTACTACTTTCATTTTCTGTTATAGAAATTAATTGATTTTGATTTGTTAAGTTTTTAAATATTGAAAAAGAATTTAAATTCATCATTGATTTATTTTCTGATTGTCTTTGAGTTAAAGGATTTATATTGAAAGATAAATTTAAATTCTTTTTATTAAAAAAATCATAAGCACTTTCTATTTTATAAGATTTATTTATTTGATTCATTGAATTATTTTGATGAAGTGAAATTTTAAAATCTATAGATAATAAAATTTTAATTATTATTTCATCGTTATTATCTTTTAAAAAATACCATTGCTTTTGATTATTTTTATTTGATAAATTAAAAGGTATTGTAACTTTACCAAAATAATTTTTTATAACAAACATTGTTTTTGTATATGCATTTATTGATATTGTTTGATTAATCATTGATTTTGAAGATATGTTAAAATAAAAAGTCTCTTCATGAAATATTAATGATGATTTTGTTATTTTTTCTGTTTCTAATGATGATTGATCATTATATTTTATTGATAAAATATATGGTAAATAATCATCTGAATTCCTACAAATTTTTGTTTGATATAATGTTATTGCTATATAATTTTTAGTGTTTTTATCTGATGACATTTTATTTTTTTTTTAATTTTTTTTGATGGGAAATTTATAAACGTTGAAAAAACTATTTTTTTAAATTATTTATTATAATATAATTATACATTTTAAAATATATAAATATATATATAAACAAAAATAAATTTTTATTGAATTGTTATTTTCATTTTATTTCCATTAAATAGAATTTATTTTAATTTGGTAACTTGAAATATTTTAATATCCATTTGTGATTTCTTCACTTTTTTTTAAAGGAATTAATTTTTTTAATCCCAATATAGATTCTTTTAATTCATTAGGAAAATATCTAACATCTTCTTTTTTTCTATACATAATTTCTTCTTCAAAATGAACAACGCTATTATTACTATTTTTATGATTATTAATATTAAGATTATTATTATTATTATATAAATGTTTATTTTTATCATTATTAATATGATTATTGTCATTATTATCACTAATATTATTATTACTGTTTATAGTATAATTCCCCTTATTTATAAAAGAAAGTTGATTTCCATCATCTTCTTCTTCTTCTTCTTCTTCAATTTTAAATTTTTCAATAGCAGCTTCTTTATAATAATCTAATTTAACATATAATTTATTAGCTTCTCTCAAATCTTCATAATCAAAAATTCTCATTAAATAATAAGCTAAACAAATTAATTCATTATCTCTTTCAGAATCATAATAAGGTAAAATAGGCATTCCATTATTTAATTGATAAGTGAAAGAAACTACACTATTATCAATAATAATAATATTTTTTAAATCAATATTTTTAAACACACTTAAGTCTTTAATATAAATTTCTTTACCTTCAAATTTAACTGAAGTACAATTATTTCTATATAATCTATATTTAAAATATTGATTATTAGGATCCATAAAATTTAAAACAGCATCTGCATAAGTACTATGACTAGCAGTAAAAACAACAATAATATATTTATCTTTAATTATATTTAATGCTTTTTCCCAATTTGGTCTTATATTAATACCAATTAAGCCTTTTTTTCTTGAAGGTAAATTTACTTCAATTTGATATTGGCAATTATATATATTTGAAGATTGGCAATGAACTAAAGTTTCATCTAAATCAAAAATTGCTAATTTTTTATTTTTTAAATTTATTTCATCATCAAAAGGAAAATCACATGGTTTACATTTATTAATATTTTTTATTTTTTCTATTTCTATCATCATTTCAAAACATTTTTCTGTATATGTATAAAAATTTGTTATATCTTCCATATTTGATAATTGCCTTACTTCATCTTCATTAAATTTAAAATGAGATAAATTAATTATTTTATTATATTTATTCATATTTATTGGTGTAGTTTTTTTTTTTGTAAGTTTTCTTATTAAATTTTTAAAATCTAAATCAGATTTTTTTAGATTTCTTTGATTTTCTGAAGTTTTTTTTCTTTCATTTTTTCTACCACATAATTCAATTATATTTGAAATTATTGCATTAAAGTTTTCTTCTGTTAAAGGAGAATTTTTTTTATGAAATATTCTTTCTTCAAAATTTTCATTGATATTATTTATTTGTGAATCATTTAAATAATAATCTTTTGATTTTTTATTGATTTTATTTTTATTATTTAATTTTTTTGAATCTCCTGATTTACTTCTTCCACTTTCAATTGCAATTATTTCTTGATTATCATTATCATTTATATAATTAAAAGATAGTTCATGTGGAGTAAATAATAATTCTCTTTTTTTTGATTTTGGAGATACTTTTATTTCTGTAATATTTGATAATTTTGATGTAGATACTGTTATATTACTCATTTACTTTTTAAAAAATTATTTTCTAACATTTATAAAAATTAATTGTTTTAATCGTAAAAAATTATTGAAAAATAATATTTTTTGAAATGAAAAAGTTTTAAATAAATAAAATTTATTTTTATATATAAATAAAATTTAAATAATCAATAATAACTAAAATAAATAAAGAATTAAGATTGATTATGAACAGATAAATAAGACAATAGAAAATAATTATATTAATTATATTTTAAAATCAAATATAACAAAAAAAGCTTGAAAGATTGAAAGCAAAATTATTTGATTATCCTCTTGATAATAAAGTTATATTAAATACAGTTCATTATGTACTGATTATATGGATATAGTGATAATATAGTTTTAATATATATATTAATTCAAATTTTTCAAAAAAGCATTATTTAGGATTTATTATATTTTAAGGATTTAATATTTATAATTTAATGGAAAAAAGTTTATTTTAAACCTTTTTTTGTTTTATTTAGAATTCAGTTTTTAATATATGATAAATTTATATTTAAATTAATTTTTTATTTTATTTTACCATAAATTTATTTAAGAATTATTATAAAATGTTTTATATTTTTAAATTAAGATAATAATGAATTCTTTTCTTCGTTTAAGAAAATTCATTGTTCCATTATGTTGAAATATTTTTCATAACAATTGAAAAATAATTTAGATAATGGAAATAAAAACCGTGATGCAGGAACCAATAAAAAAATAATTTTTTATTGAGTGTCATGACGCTCGAACATTAAAAAAAAATAATTTAAATAAAAACAATTTAAATGAATTATTTTTCAAATGTCAAATAATCATATATTTATATTTTTATTAATTATAACTTTTTCAAAACAAGAATTAAGAATTCCTTTTAAAAGACATTATAATGAAGATTTATCTTTAATAAATCCTAAAGAATTTATTCCAAAAAATCATCAATCTAACATTGAAGTAATATTAGAATTAGGTTCAAATAAACAAAAAATTCCTTTTTATTTAAGATTTGATCAATATAGTTTTTTTACTTCTGGAAATGAAGCTCAAATTGATAAAAATTTAATTAAATTTAATGAAAATCTTTCTTCAAGTTATAAAAAAAATTCAACTAAAATTAGCTTTTTTTATCAGCATTTTTTAAATGGTTATAAATCAAATGATATTGTTACATTTAATAATAAGAAAAGTATTAATATGAATTTTATTTTAGCATCAGAAATAAACATTATTTATAATGAAAGTGGAGTTATTGGATTTAAAAATTATGATAATATGAATGATGAAATGATAAAAGATTATTCTTTCATTTCACAATTAAAAGAATTAAATATTATTAATTCATTTAATTTTGTTTTTGAGTTTTTAGATAAAAATAAAGGAGAAATTATTATTGGAGAAAAACCCGATGAATATGATAGTAAATATAATGTTGAAAAATACATTTCAGTAAAAGCTTTAGTAAGTGAAGATAAACAAATTTTTTGGGGATTTTCATTTAATAAAATTTCTCAAATTTTAAAAAATGGAAAAACTAATGTTATAAAAGATTCTAAATTATTATATTTAAAAATTGAAATTGATGGTATTATTGGACCTAATGAATATGAAGATTTATTAGTTAATGATTTTAATAAATTAATTAATGAGGGAAAATGTTTTAAAGAAAATACAAATTCTTATAGATATTATTATTGTAATAATAATGTTAATATGGATTTTATTGGTAATTTACAATTTGAACATTCAGATTTAAAAACTAATTTTACTTTTAATAAAGAAGAATTAATATTTAAATCAAAAGATGGTTTCCAACATTTTATGGTTATATTTCAAAATGATGTTAAAAATATTAATTGGGTTTTTGGAAAATTATTTTTAGAAAAATATTTATTGGTTTTTAATTTAGAAAGTAAAACTATAGGATATTATATTAAAAGTGAAAATGGAATCTCTAAATCACTTATATTTATTATTTTTTTAATATTAATAATTATTTTTTTAGGAATCTTATTATATTATTTTATTAAAAAAATACCAAGAAAGAAAAGAATTTATGAATTAGAAAATAATTATGATTATATTACTCAAGATAAAGCACAACATCTTTTTCAAAGTTAATATTTAATTATTTATTTTAATTAAAAAATTATAATAAAAAATTCATTTATACAATTTTTTCTTTTATTTTAAAATGATTAAATATTTTTTATAAAATTAATAAAAATTTTTTATTAAGTAAATTCTATATTTGTATGTCAAATATAATATATCTTCTTATTTTTTTTTTGGAAACAAACTCAGTTTTAATTTTTCATTTCAAAAAACTTGATGAATATGATGGAAAAACAAATTATATAAACTTTTTAAAAATAAATAATATTGGAGTGAATTTAGAAATAGGAAATCCTTCACAAAAAATTTTTTCAAGATTAACTTTTTCAAATGATTATGTATATTTTAAAGGAAGTAATTTAAAAGGAATATATAATGAAAAAGAATCTAAAAGTTATAGAAAAATAAATGAATCAAAACAATTTTATTCTGAACCTTTTAAAAAAGGAATTTATTCAATTGATTCAATTAATTTATATGATTTAAAAAATAATAAAATTTCAGATGAAGATTTTTCATTTATATTAGCAGAAGAACTTTCATTAGATAATAAAGAATGTTATAATGGGAATATAGGTTTACAAATACCAGCACATTTTATTTTTGAAAAACAAAATTTGATAAATCAATTTAAATTAAAAAATTATATTAATGAATTTATATGGACAATTAAATATAATTCAAATTTTGAAGGTGATTTAATTATTGGAAATGAACCTTCATTTTATGATAATAATTATTTCAATTTAATTTTGAAAAAAACTAGAGTTTTAAACACTGGTTTAAATTTAAAATGGGGACTTTCTTTTGATGATATTATTTGGAATAAAACTATAATAAATAGTATAAATAAAGAAATTATTTTAGATATTGATTTAGGTGTTATTTATGGAACTGAAGATTTTAAAGACAAAATTAGTATAAATTTTTTTCAAAAATATTATTCTTTTGGTTATTGTAAATTAAATAATATTGATTTTGAAGAAGAATATTTTACTTGTAAAAAACAAAAAGTTGATATTTCAAAATTTCCTTCTTTATTATTTATTCATAAAGATTTTAATTATACTTTTGAATTAGATTATAATGATTTATTCATTGAATATGATAATATTTATTATTTTTTGATTATATTTAATAGATTTAATTATAATTCTTGGAAATTAGGTAGACCATTTTTTAAAAAATATCAATTAATATTTAATCAAGATTTGAAATATATTGGTTTTTATAATGGAGAAATTATTCCTTTTAAACCTTCTATTCCTAAAATTATAATTTTTATTTTATTTGTTCTTATTTTATTTTTATGTAGTCTTTTAATTTTTATATATCGTAAGAAAAAAAATAAAAAACAATATGCCAAAGAACTCAATGAAGATTTTGAAACAGATTTTTCTTCAAATTCTTCAAGTTATAATTCAATAAATAATTAATGAATAATCATAATTTTTTTATTTAATTTTTTTAAAAAATATAAAAATATTTACTTCCCATTTTAGCAAATTAACAGAGAAATAAATAACCGAAAAATAGGTTATAAATTTTTTAAAATATCTTTAATAAAATTATGTCTAAATCTTATTTTGAATTTTATTTAGTTAAAATACTTTCAAAAATAATTCTGAATCTTTATGAAAAATAAAATATTAATATATTTAATTCATATGATTTAATTTATGGATTAATTATAATGATTAATTAATTAAAGATTTCAGTTAATGTTTATTATAGAAAATTGATTAATTATAGTTAAATATTATATTTTTAGAAAATATATAGGCAACGATACTAAATCTTCTTTCAGAATATTATTAATTTAATAAATATATTATGAATAAAAGTAAAAAGAATGAAATAATAAAAATTTGTTAAAAAATTTCAAAAAAATCAAATTAAAAAGAATAATTTAAAAGCAATACAAATTTTTTATATAATAAGTAGTCTTTTCAGAGAAATTTAAAATGCATTCAAAAATAGAAATAAGGATAATGTAAATAAAAGCCAGAAACCAAAACCACAATAAACTCCAAATTAAAGTATAAAATAATACTAATTGAGAATTAACATAAACATAACACCAAACAATAGTATAATACCAGAAGAAAATACTTGATAAAAACATTATAACCACAGCAATTAAATATCTTATTTGATATATTTTATTAAATTCATAAATTATATATTCATTCAATGCTTGTAATTTATCTTTTTCCTTTCCATTTGATTCAATTGTTTTTAATATTTGTATTTTAGTGTAGTATGAAGATTCAAATGAAACTAAACAAATTAATCTTATTAAAACTGTACATATCATTGTTATTAATATTACTATTATTATTATTCCAAATTCATGTCTCATTGGATATGCAAAATTTTTTCTTCCTTTGTCCCATATTTTCCTCTTTATTCTTTTATCATTTAAAAATAATGCATTGAAACCAAATAGATTGGATATATTAAAAAGGAAAATAAATTGAGTAATCATTAAAGGTCTTATAATAGAACATCTTCCAATTGTAAATAATGGATGAAGAGAGAATAAATTTTTTTTAATGCTATCCGATAAAGTTAAAATTTCAATTTGGATTTGGGTTTCATTTTTATATTCTTCATCATCTGATGATGACTCACTAGAAATACTTTTTCCCCCAATTACTAACCCCACAATTACTGGTATGTTTGGATCTCCATTAATTTTCTTTAAATTATTAGTTTTGTTTGAAGTTCTTCTTCTTGTTTCATTATTTAAAATTCCATCGTTGTATACTCCTTTATAATTTCCATCAAATTTTTCAGAACAGCATGAATTTATGATTATTGAAATAATCAATAATATAATAATTATTAGAAACAACCAAAAACCAATATTTTTATGGATTTTTTTTACTTTATTATGGCATTTAAATGGAAGATTATATTCCTTATTACTGTTTTCTATTGAATCTTTTGATTTATAAATTTTTATTTCATTAATGTTTTTATTAATTTTACATTGATATTGAATTAGAGAATTAATATTTTCTTTAGTTTTATTTAAATAATCTATTCCTTTATAAATACATTTATCTTCATAATTATATGTAATATTTTGGTAAATAAATGTTTTCCTATATTTTTGTGTTAAATCCCATTTAAATTTTGAACTTTGGAAACAAGGATTTGAAAAAGCTTTATTATTTTTATCATAAATATCTATTTCTCCTTTTATATAAAATGCATAAAATGGAATATCAAAATCAAGATTTCTTTGAGATATATATATATTAACATTTTCACATATTTCTGAAGATCCTTCAAAAAGTTCATTATTTTCATCATATATTGAATATATTAATTGGATTCCAGAAGTATCACTTTGATTTCCTGAAGAATATAAATTAGCAGGTATTATTGTTAATATAATTTTATAATTTTCATTAAAACAATTAGTAAAATCTATTATACTAAGAGAACTTTTTTCATATAACTTAAGAATTTCCTTAACTATTACAGTAGCCTTATTAATATACCATATCCAAGTAACCAAACCTAAAGAATCTGAAAAAATTTTATATTGATTTTCTTCGTTCAAAATTGTGCTTTTAATATGTTCATATGCTTGTTTATTTATATCATGAACTTTAGTTTCGTTTATTATAAATCTTCTAGGTCTTGGTTTTAGAGAAATTAAATAATTATAAATTTCAATAAAATAAAAAATATTATAGTCTCCGATATTAGATATATCATTTTGTTCAAATTTATTAATATATTCATCTATTAAAGTAGTATTTTCAGGAATTTGATTTTTTTAAAGATA
>JAEEGI010020968.1_pt1 | contig 13030 bp, 10 predicted proteins | sample 8958751 | NCBI WGS metagenome assembly JAEEGI01 (sample SAMN16246545, study PRJNA631951) | gut metagenome | biome: gut microbiome; feature: rumen; material: KS-attached | host: Bos | place: Iran: Karaj | collected 2018-10
AGAAGGCCACGGGCGTGTCGGCTCTCGATGTGGCCAAGTCCCTCATCGACTACGGCATGCATCCGCCTACGATGTACTTCCCCCTCATCGTCCACGAGGCCCTCATGCTGGAGCCCACCGAGACGGAGAGCAAGGAGACCTTGAACTGGGCGGCGGAGGTGTTCCGCGCCCTGTACGAGCTGGGCTACAAGGACCCGGCGTTCATGCACGCCGCGCCTCACAACGCCCAGATCGGTCGACCCGATGAAGTGAAGGCGGCCCGGAACCCAATCGTCCGCTACACCAAGGCATGATCGAGAGACTGGCCACCTATGAAAGCGGGTCCTTCGACCCCTTCCGTAACCTGGCTGTGGAGCAGCACCTGCTGGAGACCGTGGGCAGCGGGTGCTGCCTTTTGTACCTGTGGCAGAACCGGAACACGGTGGTCATCGGCCGGAACCAGAACCCCTGGGCCGAGTGCCGGGTGTCCCTGCTGGAAAGCGAGGGCGGGCATCTGGCCCGAAGGCTCTCCGGGGGCGGGGCCGTGTACCACGATCTGGGGAATTTGAACTTCACCTTCCTGGTCCCCACGGCGGACTACGATTTAGCCAAGCAGCAGCGGGTGCTGCTGGAAGCCTGCCGGAGCTTCGGCATCCCGGCAGAGCTCTCCGGCCGGAACGACCTCACCGCCGACGGCCGCAAGTTCTCCGGCAACGCTTTCTACCACAACGGGCCCCGGTCCTATCACCATGGCACGCTCCTGGTGGACGTGGACGGGGAGAAGCTCACCCGGTATCTCACCCCCTCCAAGGCCAAGCTGGCATCGAAGGGCGTGCCCTCGGTCCGCTCCCGGGTGGTGAACCTGGTGGAGCTGTGCCCGGGCATCACCGTGGACGGGCTGAAGCGGGCCCTGGTTGCCGCCTTCGAGGCGGTCTACGGGCTCACCAGCGCGCCCTGGACCTGCACCGAGGCGGATGAACGGCGGGTGGACGAGCTTCGCGAACACTATGCCAGCTGGGCCTGGCGCTATGGCCAAAAGCTGCCCTTCACCTGCCGCGCTGAGGGGCGCTTTGCCTGGGGCGGCGTGGAGCTGCAGCTCGCCGTCAACGAGGGCGTGATCCAGCGGGCGGCGGTCTATTCCGACGACATGGACTTCACCTTTCCGCCCGCCCTGGAAGCGGCGCTGGTGGGCTGCCGATTCGACTCGGACGCCCTGTCACTCGCCGTCCAAAGGGTCCCCCACGGGGCGGACATCCTCGCGCTTTTGAAGCAGGAAGGTTGAAACCACGGGAGGGGCAAGCCCCTTTCCTGCGGTGACGCCGCACTATATGGGTTGTAGGGGACGGGCTTGCCCGTCCCGCGCATGCGCGAAACTCAGGATTTTTTGATACAGGAGATATAGCTATGTTCGATTTTGATCTCATCGTGATCGGCGCGGGCCCCGGGGGCTACGAGGCCGCCCTCCACGCCGCCAAACTGGGTCTCAAGACCGCGGTGGTGGAGCGCCGGGAGGTGGGCGGCACCTGCCTCAATCGGGGCTGCATCCCCACCAAAGCCCTCTTGCACGCCTCCGCCGTCTACGAGGAAGCCAAGCACGGCGCCGAGCTGGGCGTCGCCGCCGAGAACCTTTCCTACGACCTCACCGCCATGTTCGCCTACAAGCAGCAGGTGGTGGAAAAGCTCCGGGGCGGCATCGAAGGGCTCTTCAAGGCCGCCAAGGTGACGCTGCTGCGGGGCATCGGCACCATGACCGCCCCGAACACCGTGGTCGTTTCCGGCGAGAACGAGGGCGTCTACACGGCCCAAAACATCCTGCTGGCCACGGGCTCCGTGCCCGCCCGGCCGCCCATCCCGGGCCTTGACCTCCCCGGCGTCATGACCTCCGACGAGCTGCTCTCAGGCGAGGGCGGCGGCTTTAACTCCCTCATCATCATCGGCGGCGGCGTCATCGGCATGGAGTTCGCCACCTTCTACAACGATCTGGGCGTGGCGGTCACGGTGGTGGAGGGCCTCGATCGGCTCCTGCCCAACATGGATCGGGAGCTGGGGCAGAACCTCAGTATGATCATGAAGAAGCGGGGCGTTCAGGTGTTCACCGGCGCCATGGTGAAGAACCTGGAGCAGACCGGCGCCGGCCTGCAGGTGAACTTTGAGACCAGGGGCAAGCTCCAATCCGTCGCCGGCGAGAAGGTATTGTGCGCCATCGGCCGCAGCCCCTGCACGGCGGGCCTCTTCGGCGAGGGCGTGGCTGTGGAGATGGACCGCCGCCGGATCAAGGTGAACGAACGGTTCGAGACCAGCCTCCCCGGGGTCTACGCCATCGGCGACGTATCCTCCCCGGTCCAGCTCGCCCACGTGGCCACCGCCCAGGGCATCTACGCCGTCAATGAGATCGCCGGCAAGGCCAACGAAACGGACCTCAGCCTGGTCCCCGGCTGCGTGTACGTGCGGCCCGAGATCGCCGCCGTGGGTCTCACCGAAGCCGACGCCAAGGCCCGGGAGATCCCCGTGAAGACCGCAAAAGCGCTTATGTCGGCCAACGGCCGCACCGTGATCCTCAACGGCGATCGGGGCTTCATGAAGCTGGTGGCCCACGCCGAGACCCGAAAGCTCCTGGGGGCCCAGCTCATGTGTTCGAACGCCTCCGACATGATCTCTCAGCTCTCCGAAGCCATCGCCAACGGGCAGACCCCCGCCGATCTTCTCAAAGCCATGCGCCCCCATCCCACCTTCGAGGAAGCCCTGACAGCGGCCCTGGAGGAGCTGGAAGCGAAACTGGGATAGTTTTTTCCCTCTGCAACAAGAAGAGGATGCCAAAAGCGAGTTTGGCATCCTCTTTTCCGTATAGAGCTTTTTTGCTAAAACCTCTTCACAAATCGCTCCATCCTGTCCATGGCCTCCTCGATGTTTTTGAGGCTGGCGGCGTAGGAGCAGCGGACGAATCCCTCGCCCCGGCTGCCGAAAGCGTTGCCGGGGACCACGGCCACCCGCTCCTCCCTGAGGAGCGATTCTGCGAACTGCTCCGAGGTGAGGCCCGTGGAGGTGATGTCCGGGAAGATGTAGAAGGCGCCCCGGGGCTCGAAGCAGCGGAGCCCCATGCGGTTGAGCCGGTCATAGATGTACCGCCGCCGCTGGTCGTAGGCCCGACGCATCTTCTCCACGTCGTCGAACTCCCCCCGCAGCATGCCGTTCAGGGCTTCGGCCGCGGCTGCCTGGCTCATAGTGGAAGCGCACATGATGACGTACTGATGGACCTTCAGCATCTGGGACACGAACCGCCTGTCCGCCGCCACGAACCCCAGCCGCCAGCCGGTCATGGCGAAAGCCTTGGAAAAGCCGGAGATCAGGATGGTCCGCTCCTTCATGCCGGGGATCTGGGCGATGGATACATGGTCGCCCGCATAGGTCAGCTCTCCGTATATCTCATCGGAGATCACCGGCAGATCCGTTTTCTCCAGCACCGCCGCCAGCTCTTCAAGCTGAGGCCGGGTCATGATCCCGCCGGTGGGATTGTTGGGATAGGGCAGCACCAGGGTCTTGGACCGGGGCGTCAACGCGCTTTGGAGCACATCCCCCCGCAGCGCGAACCCGTCCTCGGCGTAGGTGGGCAGCAGCACGCTCTTGCCGCCGGCCAGCAGGGCGCCGGGGCTGTAGGAGATGTAGCTGGGGTCCGGGATCAGCACCTCGTCGCCCGGGTCCACCAGCACCCGCATGGCAAGGTCGATGGCTTCCGACGCGCCCACGGTGATGAAGATCTCGGTCTTGGGGTCGTAGGAAAGTCCGAACCGGGCGTAGAGGTAGTCCGCCACCGCCTGCCGAAGCCGGGGCGTGCCGGCGTTGGGCGTGTAGGCGGTCTCCCCGGCGCGCATCGACGCCATGGCCGCATCCCGGATGTGCCAGGGGGTCACAAAGTCCGGCTCGCCGATGCCCAGGGAGACGGTCCCCTCCATGGCGTTGGCCAAATCGAAGAACCGACGGATGGGCGAGGGCTGGATGGCCTTGGCCTTTTGGGAGATCAGGGCGTCGATGTTCATATGCTCACCACCATGCGCTTGTCGCCGGGCTGCTTCTCGAAGATGACGCCGTCGGTCTTGTACCGCTTCAGGATGAAATGGGTGGCGCAGCTCTGGACATTGTCCAAAATGGACAGCCGCTCGGCCACGAACCGGGACACGGAGCGGATGTTCTTGCCCTCCACGATGAGCATGAGATCATAGGCCCCGGACATGAGGTAGCAGGCCTTCACCTCGTCGAAGAGATACAGCTGCTCGGCGATGGCGTCGAAGCCCCTATTCCGCTCCGGCTGGACCTTCACCTCGATGAGGGCGCTGATGGTCTCCTCGGGAAGGTGCTCCCGGTCGATGAGGACCGTGTAGCCGCGGATGACGCCTGCGGCTTCCAGCCCCTCGATCCGCGCCTTCGCTTCCGCCGCGGTGATCCCCAGCAGCACGCCCACCTGCTCCGGCGTCCGCCGGGCGTCCTCCTCCAATATCTCCAGCAATGCTGTGTCGATCCGGTCCATAGGCATCTCCCTTCGTATTCGTTATGGTATATTGTATACGATTATAGCGGTTTTTCTGCGTTTGTCAACCGAAATGGGACGGGCAAGCCCGTCCCCTACGATGTATCGTCGTATCGTCATAGTATGGTAGGGCGCTCGGTGTTGCGTCACCTGAGATACAAACAGTCGTACCAATGGACAAACGCGATGCCGTTGACCGTGATCCGCTCGTTCTCGGGCAGCAGCTCCGACCAGCGCCGGCCGTAGCGGTCCAGGGCCCAGTCGTCCCGGTTGTACCGCTGCCAGAGCAGGGTCCGGCCGTCCCGGTTCAAAAACTGCAGGGAGGCCACGCCCTCCGCGTAGGCGCTCAGGTCCATGACGGCGATGCAGTCCGTCCGGTTTCCGTCCAGGACCAGGTCGCAGCGCCCCACCACGTCCAGCACGCCTTCCCGCTGGGCGGTGTAGGCGGCGCCATCCCGCACGATGAGCCCCCGAGCCGTGGGGTGGATGTCGTTGCCCCGGTTGTCCTCGCCGAAGCCCCAGTTGGCCATGAACTCGTCCCCGTCCAGGAAGGTGGTCAGGGTCCGGACCCCGTCCTCGTCCCGTTCAGCGGAAAGGAAGCGGGTATGCCCGTCCTGGAGCTGGCCCACGAAGGTCCACACCTCCTGGGCCGCGCCGGAGTTGGTCACGGGCTCGATCATCAAGTCGCCCACCTTGAGCGCGGGGGCGGGCTCCACCACCCGGGCGGTGAAGCTGACGCCCTCCAGGCCGTGGACCCGGGCCTTGCCCGTGACGGCCATGTCGTAGGCTACGTCCAGCTTCCGGCTGGGCAGATCGTACATGCCCCACACCAGCGTTTCCCCCAGCCGGGGCACGATGCCCCAGCCCAGCATCTCCTCCCACACCACGGGGAAGGGGGCTTCATCCTTCCAGATAACCTCGTAGGGCGGCAGCAGCAATGGCAGTTGTTTCATGATCTTTTCTCCTTTCATCCGGTACGGATAGGCGGCGCGGAACCGGTCCCGGGCGGCGCTGAGCCGGCTCTTCACCGTGCCCTCGGGGATGGACAGCCGCCGGGCGATCTCCTTCTGGGGCATCTGCTCCAGGTAGAAGAGCCGCAGCATCCGCTCGTCCCGGGGGCTGAGCTGGGCCAGGGTCTCCGCCACGGCGGTGTCGGGCGCCTCCTCGGCGGGCACGTCGGGCAGCTCCTCTACGGGCGTCTCCCGCCGCCGGGCCTTGGCGCGGCACCAGTCCCGCCACTTATTCCGGGCGATGCTCAGGAGCCAGGGGCGAAAGGCATCCTCGTCCTGCAGGCTCGGGAACGACCGAAAGGCGGCCAGATACGTTTCCTGCAGGATGTCCTCGGCGTCCGGGCCGCTCACGCGGAACTTCACCCAGCGCTCCACGACGACGCGATTCGCCGCCAGCAGCGTTTCAAAGTCCATGCGCGCACCTCCTTTCCGTTTGGTTTCACCCTGATAGACGATGCAGAGAAGCCAAAGGTTCACTTTTCCAATATATATATTTGCCGCTTTTACTTTTCAAGCTGAAAAGCAAAAGCGGCGCAAAAAGAAAAGCGCATATGGGATAGGGAGAACAGCCGTGAACGCCATGCTCCCCCCATGAAGTTCTTTTGGATGCCCCTTTTCTTTCAGGAAAAGGGGCGCGCTTTATTGGTTCCCCTTGAACGTCTCCTTCACCTTGTCCTTGGCGTCCGCGTAGATCTCGCTGCCCCGGGCCTTGGCCTCGGCCATGACGCCGGGGGCCTTCTCCTTGGCTTCGGCATAGACCTCCTGAGCGGCCTTCTTGGCTTCGATGGCGTAGTCCTTATAGTCCACCTTCCCGTCGCCGTTCACGTCCTGGACGCCCTCGGGGTTGTTCTCCTTCACTTTCTCGGTCACCCTCACGGCGGCCACGGTCCCGGCCACGGTGGTGCCGAAGCCCAGCAGTTTACTCAAAAAGCCCATCTTCTTGCCTCCTTCATATTTAATTTATATAGTATATCACGGCCCCGGGCAGGGCGCAAGTTGCCCGTTGCCAAAGGGCGAAAAAGAGGATAAAATGAGAAAAAACGAAACGGGAGCGCGCATACCTATGGGCAACACCTTCTTCTTCACCTGGGAACCGCTGTTGATGGCCTGGCTCCAGGCCCATCTGGGCAGCTTCGGCATCACGCTGGCCACCCTCTTCTCCATGTTCGGGGAGGAGATGGCCCTCATTTTGGTCATGGGCTTCTGCTACTGGAGCTACAACAAGGAACTGGGCAAGTTCATCGGCCGCAACGCCTGCGTGGCCATGGTGGCCAACCCCATGATCAAAAACGTCTTCCTGCGGCTGCGGCCCTACATGGTCTGCCCCGAGGTCAAGTGCCTCAAGCCTGTGGACCCCAGCGCCGACATCATGGACATCGCCGCCCAGGGCTATTCCTTCCCCAGCGGCCACTCCTCCGGCTCCGTGTCCGCCTACACCTCCGTGGGCGTGTTCCTGAAAAAGAAATGGGCCATCCTCGTCGCCGTCCTGATCCCCCTCTGCGTGGGCGTCAGCCGATTCTGCGTGGGCGTTCATTTCCCCACGGACGTGCTCTTCGGCTGGGCCCTGGGGCTGTTCGTGGTGCTGATCGTGCCCTTCGTCCAGAAGAAATTCGAAAAGCGGTGGGTATTCTACCTGATCCTGGTTCTGCTCATGCTCCCCGGCTGGTTCTACTGCAAGACCAACGACTTCTTCACCAGCTACGGCATGGCGGTGGGCTTCTTCGCCGGCGACCTGTTCGAAGAGAAGTACGTGAAGTTCCGGAACACCAAGTGCTGGTGGAAGATGATCCTGCGGGTGATCGGCGGCGTCGCCGTGTACTTCGGCCTCAACACCCTCTTGAAGCTCCCGTTCTCCTCTGCCTTCCTGAACTCCGGCACTTTCCCCGCCTACCTGGTCCGCGCCCTGCGCTACGCCATCATCCTCTTCGTGGACGTGGCCATCTACCCCCTGTGCTTCGACCGGATCGGGAAGAAGTGATAAGTATCGATACGAAAAAAGCCCCGCTTGGGGGCTTTTTTAGTCTTCGTGATGCTTTCTGTACCTCACGCCACCGGCGGCAGCTCGCCCATGTGGACCTTGCCGTCGTCCCACCAGCCGTCGCCGTAGGAGCGGAGTTTGGTCCTGTCGTAGCGGAACTGGAGGCTCAAGAGCTCGTACCGGGGCACCTTCACCTTGTTGGCGTCCTTGCGCCATCCGGCTTCGGTGGGGTTGTGGATGGTAGTGTTCACCTCGCAGCCCGGCACCAGCTCTTTAAAGCGGGCGATTTGCTCGGCGGGCACGTTGTTTCGGGACATCCACAGTCGCTCCAGTTTGGTGAGGCCGTAGAGGGCCTGGATGTCCGTGATGTGGTTATAGCAGATGTTGAGGTGCTTGAGTTCCGTGCAGGCGGCGAGCGGCGTCAGATCCTTGAGCATGCCGGAGAAGCACTCGAAGTATTCCAGCTTCGGGCAGTTCTCCACGCCCTTGATGTCGATCATGGGGTTGAGCATGATGCACACTTCCAGATCCGGCATGTAGGACACGAAGTCCATGTGATGGAGGCCGTTGTGCCCCACGTCCATGTACCGGAGCTCCCGGCAGTACTTCAGATTCTTTACGTCCTTGTCCTCCAGGGTCTTGCCTCCGCCGGCGGAGAACTTGATCATCCAGGCATCGGTGCGGACGGTGTACCCGCCCACGGCGACCCGCCAGACCAGCTTGGGCTGGGGGAACTGGTCCCGAAGGGCGGCCATGGTCTCGTTGTTGATGCCGCAGTTCTCCATGTCCACCCGCTTCACGTTTCGGAGGTAGGGCAGCAGCTCTTTGAGCTCGTTCACCTTTCGCCGCAGGTTCTTTTTGTTGAAGGAAACCACCTCGTCCGCCAGGGAGAAGGACACACCGAAAGCCTTGGTGGTGTAGTTCACCAGCATCCCCTCCCGGAAGGTCTGCAGCTGGTCCGCCTCATCCAATGTCCACTTGCTCTTGCCGCTCGCGGGGTCCAGATTCACCTTCCGGATGTTGGGTAGCACGGCCAGGGCCCCCTTGATGGCGCCCAGGTCCGCCGGGGACAGATCGGAGAAGTCCGCCTCGGTGTCCTCGCTGGAGATGGTCCGGCCCCGAAAGACGACGCTGTAAGTCACCACCAGGTCGCTTGCACCTTCCAGCAGATAGGTCGCCTGCTCGGGCGTCAGAGCGCCGGTCACCGAGATCTTTTCCAGATTCGGCAGAAGAGCGATCTCCTGGGCCAGGGTCTCCCAGTCCAGCCCGGCGTCGGCGTTCAGCTCCAAAATGCGGGTGTCCCCATCGTCCCGGACGCCCTGAACCGTCACCGAATAGAGATACTTCAGCCCCGGCAGCGCTTCCCGCAGGGCGGCCACCTGTTCGTTGTCGAAGCCGCTCTCCCGCAGGTCCACGGTTTGCACGTGGGGCAGGTCCTGCAGCGCCGTCTGGACCGCCTGGGCTGTGGTCACGGAGGCGGGCACGGCCAGTTCCTCCGCGTCGCTGTCCACCCGCATGTCGCCCAGGGACACGGACCAGAGGACGGGATAGCTGACGGTCTCGCTGTAAGCATGGAGCATGGCCCCGTTTTCACAGGTCCGGCCGTCCAGCAGGGTGAGATCCGGCAGGCTCCGGATGAGATCCAGATCCCCTTCCGTCACGCTGGGGAGGACCAGCTCGGTCACGTCCCAGGCCACAGGCCCCCAGGAGAGCTGCAGCCGCGGGTCCGCCGTAGGCGCTGGCGTGGGCTCTTCCGTAGGCACGGCGGTGGGTTCGGCAGTCGGGGGCACGTCCGTAGGTATTTCCTTCGTCAACGGGGCGGAGGTGGGTTCCGCGGCGGCCGCCACCGGGTCTGCTGGTCCGGGCCGCAGTATCGTCAGCATCAGCACCCCCAGCAGCGCCAGGGCCAGTCCCAGCAGCACGCCCAACAGAATGATCCGTTTCCTATCCATATATGTCCTCTCTTATACCGAAACTCATACGCCTATCAGTATACCAAACCCGCTCGCCTCTGGCCATACCGTCCCCGTGTCCTTGGCGTTAACATTTCGTAAAATCGGCGAAGCGGGGCAGGGATGCTGTGCCTGAGCGCTATCCTTGCACTGTCGAGCCTGCCGCGCTCAGAAGGGCCTTAGTACGCCGGCCTGGACGGCGGCCATGAGCAAATCGGCCAATATGAGCTCCCGCCACTTGTAGAGGGTGGACGGGGTCACGCAGAGCTCCAGGGAGAGCTTGGTGATCTCGCACCCCCGGCCCGGGGTGCCGGGGCAGGGCCCGTCCAGATGGTAGAGCCGGGCAAAGAACCGCTCCTTCTCCGGGTCCTTGGCCTTCAAATCCGCCCGCACCCGCTCCACGGCCCAGACCCAGCCGGCCTTCTCCACATATTTGGCAGGGAGAGGCCGACCCGCCGTCGCCGCCGCCTCGTAGCCGCGCAGGTAGCTCAGGTTCTCCCTGTACCGTTTCGCATTCTGTTCCGCCGCATGTCGTAATTCAAGCTGCATCGCGCTCACCTCCCTTTTTTCTTGATCTGGCGCTAGTATACCAACTTTGTTTCCCCCTGTCTGTCCGTTTATGGGACAGATAGGAGGTTCGCCAAAAATAGACCCTATAGGCGCTCTCCCTGCCGGCTTCCTGCCCCTATGGTACTCCGGGCGGGAGGCGCCGGCTTCCGATAAATTGTTCATATTGATAGAGCTGGCCGATCCTTGCGGGTTTGACCCGGGGCGGGGGATATGCTATACTGTCCCCAACGCCTCGAAAGAGCTGATCCTATATTATATAAGGAAGAAACGCCATGAACTTCAAAGCCGTCGCCGTCGTCATCCTGTGCGCCGTATACCTGTACAGCCTGTTCTTGGACCTGCTGCGTCTGCGCTCCCGGCGCAACCCCATCCCGGCCAACGTGGCGGATGTGTACGATCGGGATACCTATATCAAGTGGCGGGAGTACCAGGGGGAGAAGGTCCGCTGGGGCATCCTGACCGCCGCCGTGGGCTTTGCCATCGACCTCATTCTGATCCTCACCGACGCCTACGCCGCCTTTGCCCGGCTGTTCCCCGACCAGGTCTGGTGGCAGCTGTTCGCGGTGATGCTCCTTTCCGCCCTGGCCACGCTCCCCCTCATCCCCTTCGCCTGGCACGACACCATGGGCATCGAGGGCAAGTACGGCTTCAACCGGACCAGCGGCAGGACCTTTTTCGGGGACAAGGGGAAGGAGTTCATACTCCAGCTGTTGCTCATGGTGGGCCTTGCCTCTATGGTGATGGGCCTCCACAGGAGCTTCGGGGACTGGCTCATTTTGGCCTTCGCCGTCTTTGCCACCCTGTTTTTGCTGTTCATCACCTTCCTGTACCCCTTCTTCAGCCGCATCTTCAACAAATTCACGCCCCTGGAGGAGGGGGAGCTGAAGGCGGACATCACCGCCCTGCTGGAGAAGAACGGCTACAAGGTCCGGGCCATCCAGGTCATGGACGCCTCCCGCCGGTCCACCAAGTCCAACGCCTACTTTACGGGCTTCGGGAAGATGAAGACCATCGTCCTCTACGATACCCTGGTCGCGTCCATGACCACCGACGAGATCCTGGCCGTCTTCGCCCACGAGATGGGCCACGGTCTCCACAGGGACAGCCTGAAGAACCACATCCTGAGCTTTTTACAGATGCTGATCCTGGGCTTTTTGGCCTGGGCCACCCTGCGCCATCCCGAGATCTTCCGCGCCTTCGGCTTCGAGGGGGTCAATTACGGCTTTGCCCTGCTGCTCATCATGAGCGTGGAGTTCGCCCTCATCTCGCCCCTCTTCGGCCTGATCGTGAGCTGGTTCTCCCGCCGGGCCGAGTATCGGGCGGACCGGCAGGCCGTGACGGAGGGGTATGGGCCCGCCCTCATCAGCGCCCTCAAGAAGCTCAGTCGGGAGAACTTCGCGGACCTGGCCCCGTCGCCCGTGCTGGTGGCCCTCGAATACTCCCATCCTACCCTGAGCCAGCGGGTAGCCGCCATACAGGCCCATGCGGGCAAGGCGGCGCAATAGCCGGGGACGGCACCGGCTTTCCCGCCGCCGAACGGCGTGAATAATTATGCCAACGGTCAGGCGCCCCGTTGCAATTGCCGCATCGGACGGGCCGCTTGAGCCGGTCGTTTTCGACCGGCTTTCTCTGTGCGGTCGACACAGAGGGGCCATCCAAATCCGGCCAAAATCTGGATGGCGGGATAAACGCCGAAAATCATGCGGAATATGGTATTAAAGACGGAAAAAGATGCGATGTTATGGGCGGTTATGGTTTGACAAAGTGTATAATCGATGGTATAATAATTCCCGATTCATTAAAAGGTCATACTTTCGCCTCTTTTTCGCCACAACGCGAACGGAGGCGAAACGGCCCAATGAAGCGTTGCCGTTCCCTCAAGAATGATAAGGACTCAATTTCTCAAGTAGAGAAAAATAAACATAGGAGGAAAAATGATGAAAAAGACACTATCGATCCTGTTGGCTCTGGTCATGGTCCTCGGCCTCGCAGTGATGAAGCCCGCTTCCGCTGCCGAAGAACCCGAGTACACCTATCATCTGTACATGGCCGCGAGCCCGATCAACTGGAACCCCCACGCCTGGGAGATGAGCAACGAGAGCGATTTGATGGCCTACATCGAGATGCCCCTCGTTGACATCACCATCGCGGAGGACGGCGTCAACTTCGAGTGGGTCTTTGAAGGCGCCACCGATCTCGAGGATGTCACCGCCACCTACGCTGATCGCGAAAAGTGGCTCACCCCCGACAAGGATGGCAATCTCCCCACCGAGAAGCTGATCTACAAGATCTCCTTGAATCCTGACGCCAAGTGGGCCGATGGCACGCCCATCAATGCGGACACCTACATCTACTCCATGCAGCAGATGCTGGACCCCGCCATGAAGAACTACCGTGCCAACAGCTACTTCGAGGGCGACACCGCCATCAAGAACGCCAAGCTGTACTACAACAACGATAAGGCCGGTCAGCCCATGTACGGTCCCGCCAACGAGAACGAGGCGGACAAGTACTATCTGAACCTGAGCGAGTCCTGCGTGTTCTTCGGCGGCCCCGCCAAGGATTACCATGACAACGCTGGCTATCAGCCCTACTTCTGCGATGCTAACGGCGTCGATCTGTATGCGAAGTATCCCGAAGCGGAGTACGTCGAAGTGACCGACGAAGTCATCGCTGATCTGACCACCATGTCCCAGACCTTCGGCGACAACAACCCCGAAGCCTGGAAGGAGTGGTGCTTCGCCATCGTCGGTACCTATGCCGAGACCGCTTGGGAAGATGTCGGTCTGATCAAGGCTGACGACTACACCCTGATCTACGTCAACGAGACCCCCGTCTCCGCCTTCTACATGAAGTCCATGATGACCAGCAACTGGATCGTCTACAAGGACCTCTATGAAGCCGGCAAGAAGCAGGTCGAGGGGCTGGTCACCACCGACTACGGCACCTCTGCTGAGACCTACATGTCCGCTGGCCCCTACAAGCTGGCCACCTTCGAAGCGGACAAGCAGTTCATCCT
>JAEEGI010020974.1_pt1 | contig 13027 bp, 9 predicted proteins | sample 8958751 | NCBI WGS metagenome assembly JAEEGI01 (sample SAMN16246545, study PRJNA631951) | gut metagenome | biome: gut microbiome; feature: rumen; material: KS-attached | host: Bos | place: Iran: Karaj | collected 2018-10
TAAGCACGGCGACGTGTTGAGTTGACTGATACTAATAGGTCGAGGATTTTATCATCAGATATTGTAAGAAAACGTCTATTTCTTGAATTGCGTGTTATTTAGTTTTGAGGGAACAAATCTCTCTAGATCCGGTGACAATGGAGAAGTGGTCACACCTGGTCCCATCTCGAACCCAGAAGTTAAGCACTTCATCGGCGAGCATAGCCATTTTGGTGAATCAAGCACGTTGCCGGTTAAAAACCTCTACATTGTAGAGGTTTTTTTATTCAAAATGCGATATACTTACAGATGACCATGATCACAAATAACGAAACAGAAACGATGGAACTGGGGAAAAAGCTGGGATCTCTTCTGACAAAGGGATCTTTTGTGGCACTCAAGGGAAATCTCGCCGCCGGCAAGACGACTTTTGTCAAGGGGATCGGCAAGGCTCTGAACATCAGACAGGTCATCAATTCCCCGACCTTCACGATCCTGAAGATCTATGAGGGAGATCTGACCCTCTATCATATCGATGCCTACAGGCTGGAAAACAGTGACTATGACCTGGGCATTTCGGAATATGAGGATGAGGGGATCATGGTGATCGAGTGGCCTGAGTATTACAGGCAGCTGCCCGATGAATATCTGGAAGTTATATTTACTTATATCGGCGATGATTCGAGAAACATCGAATTCATCGGCCACGGAGAGAAATATCAGAAGATGATTGAGGAGTTGACATGCTGACACTGTGTATCGATACTGCATATAAATATCTGACCTGTGCACTGATCAAAGACGGTCAGATCATATCTTCCTTTTCCAGCGAGTGTTTCAAGAAACAGTCGGAAGAGGTCTTCAACGCCCTGGACGAGGTTTTTAAGCAGGCAAATGCGGACAAGCGTTCGATCGATTCGATCTGTATTTCCGAGGGACCCGGTTCCTATACCGGTGTGCGTATCGCCATGACCATCGCCAAGGTGATGGGGGAACTGCTGCCCTGCGATGTCTACAAGATCTCGACGCTGCGTCTTTATGCGGCCAACCGTCCCCACTGCATGGTCATCATGGATGCCCGTGCCAGCAGGGTCTATTGCGGCATTTATGACAAGAGCGAAGTGATCATGGAGGATCAGGCCGTTGAGATCAAGGATCTGGACATCGGCGATTATACGATCGTAGGTGACGGATCGCTTGTCGGCAGAGAAAATGACTGGGGCGATATCCCTGAAGCCTTCCTGAATACCAGATATCTCTGGGAAAAGGTCGGCAATATTTCCGCTCTGACACCGAAATACCTGAAAGAAAGCGAGACTTACTACAGATGATAGAACTGCTGAAAGACGAATATCTCGATCAGGTGATAGAGATCGAAAAAGAATCCTTTGAGAAGCCCTGGAGCAGGAAGAACTTTTTGAGTGAGATCGCCAATCACGAACTGAGTGAACTCTATGTCGATGTGATCGACGGGAAAGTCGTTTCCTATGGCGATCTGTGGTATATGTTTGAAAACTGCGATCTGACCAAGATCGCCGTACGCAGGGATATGCGTCACAAGGGCTACGGCAGGAAGATGCTGAGCCATCTGATCGCGACCGCTGCCAGAAAGGGCTGCGAGTTCATGCATCTGGAAGTCAACGTCAACAACGAAGACGCCCTGAAGCTGTATGAAGGCAATGGTTTTGAGACCGTCAGGACCCGCAAGAGATACTATGAGAACGGCGATGACGCCTATGATATGATTCTGGCATTGCTGGTGGAACAGGAACACAAGATCGTGCTGGCAATCGAATCCAGCTGTGATGAGACAGCCTGTGCGATCCTGGATGATCAGCTCAATGTTTTAAGTTCCGTGGTGACATCCCAGATCGATGTCCATGCCCGTTTCGGCGGCGTCATTCCCGAAGTCGCTTCCAGGATGCATGTGGAACAGATCTCAGTCATCGTGAAACAGGCAGTGGATGAGGCCGGTATCTCGATGGATGAAGTCGATGCGATCGCCTATACGATCGGACCGGGTCTGATCGGTTCGCTCCATGTCGGGGCAACGGCTGCCAAATCGCTGGCTATCTTCTATGACAAACCGCTGATCGGTGTCCATCATCTCAAGGGACATATCTTCGTCAATGAGATGATCAAGCCGCTGATCTATCCGATGATGGCACTGGTCGTATCGGGCGGTCATACGGAACTGGTCTATATCGAAAACGATCAGTCGTTCAGGATCATCGGCACGACACTGGATGATGCTGTGGGCGAAGCCTATGACAAGGTCGCAAGGCTCATGAATGAAGCCTATCCGGGCGGTCCGGTCATCGACAGACTGGCAAAACAGGGTGTCGAACATTATCAGCTGCCCACACCCAAGGTCGATGGCTATGATTTCTCCTTCTCCGGTCTGAAGAATGCGGTGGCACAGCTGGTCAAGCGGGAAGAGGAAGCCGGCAATCAGATCAACAAGTATGATCTGGCTTACGCCTTCCAGGAGGTTGCGCTCCATTCGCTGATCGCCAAGACGAAGGAAGCTCTGAAAGAGTATCCCTGCCGCTCAGTGGTACTGGCAGGGGGTGTGGCAGCCAATTCCAGGCTCAGGGAGCTGATGAGTCAGAATTTTGCGGATATGGATCTGATATTGCCGCCGTTAAAATACTGCACGGACAATGCGCTGATGATCGCCTGTGCGGCGTTCCATTATCTCAGGGCAAACAAGTTCGTGTCGATGGATGCGCCATCCAAACCTTCGATGTCGATCGAAGATTAGTTAAAAATGATAAATGATTCACAAATCATCAAAAATAGATTAAAATTTTATTGTTATGACTGAAATATCAAAAGCGACACTCAAACGTTTTCCGGTCTATCTGAAGGCGCTGCGCAAGCTTTCGCAGAACGGAAAGAAAAGGATCCGTTCCACGGAGCTTTCGGAATATGTGGATATCAAGGCCACAACGATCCGCCACGATTTTTCGCTGATCGGACAGCTGGGGAAGCAGGGCTACGGCTATGATGTCGATGAACTGATCGACATCTTCGCAAAGCAGCTGGGTGAAGACTACGATGAGGACATGATCCTGATCGGAGTCGGCAGGCTTGGCAAGGCCATCCTCAACTACAACAACTGGAATCATGTGGCCGGTGAGATCGTGTGTGCCTTTGATCTGCAGCCTGAAAAAAGGAATAAGGAAGACAAGGTCAACGTGCCGGTCTATCATATCTCGCAGCTGAAGGAGAAGTTTCCTCAAGGATGCGAGATCGCCATCCTGTGCATTCCTTCCGGAGCGCAGGAGATCGTCGATGAGCTCCATGAACTGGGTGTCAGGGGCATCGTCAACTTTACAAGGGAACACTTTGTACTGCCGGAAGGGATGATCAAGAGCGATGTCGATGTGGTATCGGTCATCGAAGAACTGGTTTTTGAGGTCAACTCATTAAATAAATGAAGACAGGGGGATCTGAATATGGATTTGTATTTTGCCAGAGAATTATATGACATGGCGGTCAATGCCTCGCAGATGGAGATGGATCAGCTGGATTATATCTCCGTGGAGGGCTGGGTCAGGACCAACCGTGACAACGGTCAGGTCGGTTTTATCGAACTCAATGACGGAACTTATTTCCGCAATATTCAGATCGTCTACGGTCCGAACCTTGACAATCATGACGAAGTGTCCCATCTGCTGACGGGTTCTGCGATCTATGTCATCGGCAGATTTGTTTCCACACCGGAAAACAAGCAGCCTTTTGAGATCCAGGCAACTTCGATCGAAGTTGAGGGACTTTCCGATGAGACGTATCCGCTGCAGAAGAAGAGACATACTTTCGAATTCTTAAGAGAGATACCGCATCTGCGTCCCCGTACCAATACGTTTATGGCGGTGTTCAGAGTCCGTTCGGCTCTGGCAATGGCCATTCATGAATTCTTCCAGAGTCAGGGCTTCGTCTACGTCCATACGCCGATCATCACCGGAACGGATGCGGAAGGAGCAGGACAGGTATTCACTGTCACGACCAGGGACGACGGCAATTATGAAGAGGATTTCTTCGGCAAGCAGGCCAGACTGACTGTTTCCGGACAGCTGCACGTCGAGAGTTTTGCGATGGCCTTCAGAGATGTCTATACCTTCGGTCCGACTTTCCGTTCGGAGAATTCCAACACCAAGACGCATGCTTCCGAATTCTGGATGATCGAACCGGAGATTGCGTTTGCGGATCTTGAGGATGACATGCAGCTGATCGAGGACATGGTCAAGTTCTGCATCGAATATGTCAGAAGGGAATGTCCGGAAGAGATGGCTTTCTTCAATTCGATGATCGACAAGACCCTGATGGAAAGACTGGATCATGTTTACAAGTCTACCTTCAGGAGAATGCCTTATACCGAAGCGATCGATATCCTCTTAAAAGCTCCGGTCGAATTTGAAAACAAGGTATCCTGGGGCATGGACCTCAATACCGAACATGAGAGATACCTCTGTGAGCAGGTCGTCAAGGGACCCGTCTTCCTGACGGATTATCCCAAAGACATCAAGGCTTTCTATATGAGACTCAACGACGACGGCAAGACCGTTGCCGCCTGCGACCTTCTGGTGCCCCATGTCGGGGAACTGGTCGGCGGTTCGCAGAGAGAAGAGCGCATCGACAAGCTCGTCCAGAGGATGGAAGAGCTCGGGCTCGACAGGGATGCCTATGAATGGTATCTGGATACAAGAAGGTTCGGCGGCTGCAAGCATGCCGGTTTCGGTCTGGGCTTCGAAAGAATGGTCATGTATCTGACCGGCATGGAGAACATCAGGGATGTCCTGCCTTATCCGCGCACACCGAAGAACCTGATCCTTTAATCAGAAATGATCGTACAGATTTCAGACGGCACCGTCTTTTTCGGTGCCAACGATGTATTTGAACATATCGACTTCACGGTGAACGAGAACGAAAGGATCGCACTCGTGGGCCGTAACGGGAGTGGCAAGACCACTCTTTTAAAAGTGCTTACGGGCGAAGTGGATCTTTCTTCCGGACAGCTGATCAAGTCCAATAAGACCGTGATCTCCTATCTGAAGCAGAATGCACTGTCCCAGTCGACGCAGACGATCAGAGAGGTCTTCGATGATGTCTTCCGTGAACTGAAACAGATCGAACAGCAGCTGGAAGAATTATCGGAGCGCATGAAGAGCGATCACAGCGAGAAACTGATCAACCAGTATTCCGCGCTGGAAGAGGAATACAAATACAAGGGCGGTTATACCTATTACGGGGAGATGCTGAGCGTATTGAACGGCTTCGGATTCAGGGAAAACGACCTGGACCGCCTGGTCTCATCATTCTCGGGAGGCGAGAAGACGAAGATCGCTTTCGCCTCATTATTGCTTTCAAAGCCGGATCTGCTGCTGCTGGATGAGCCGACCAATCACTTGGATCTTTCTACCATCGAGTGGCTGGAGAATTATCTTGCCAAATACAAGAAGGCGATGGTCATCGTATCCCATGACCGTACCTTCATCGACCGCAGTGTCAATGTCGTCTATGAACTGGAGTATGGAAGCATCAAGCGCTATGCCGGCAACTATTCTTCCTTTGTGGAGCAGAAGAAGAACGATCTGATCCGTCAGGAAGCAGCCTATCGCCGGCAGCAGAAAGATATCAAGCGTCTCGAGGAACTGATCGAAAAGTTCCGTTATAAGAAGAATAAAGCGGCTTTTGCCCAATCCAAGATCAAATACCTGGAACGTATGGAAAAGATCGAAGATCCAAAGAAGGCCGATACGAAGACCTTCAAGGCGAAATTTGTCTGCGGCGTCAGGGGCGGAAAAAACGTTCTGAGCCTGGATCACTTCAAGGTAGGTTATGACAGACCGCTGGCTGAAGTGACGCTTGAGATCAGAAGAGGCGATCGGATCTGTGTCATGGGCGACAACGGTACCGGCAAGTCGACCTTGCTGAAATCGATCATCGGCGAAGTGGAGCCGCTGGACGGCTATATGATGCTGGGACATCAGATACAGATCGGCTACTTCGATCAGAACCTGGCCGATTTCCATAACGGAAACACGGTCCTGGAAGAGCTGTGGAACGATCATCCGGAACTGGACCTGTATCAGGTCAGATCGGTACTGGGCGCCTTCCTGTTCACTGCCGATGAAGTATTCAAGGAAGTCAATGTCTTATCCGGCGGAGAAAAGGTGAGACTCTCTCTTGCCAAACTGATGCTGAAGAAGGCCAACTTCCTCATCCTCGATGAGCCGACCAATCATCTGGACATCGTATCCAAGGAGGCTCTGGAGAATGCACTGAATGAATATGACGGCACGATCCTGTTTGTCTCGCATGACCGTTATTTCATTAAGAAGATCGCGACTTCCTGTCTGGTCATCGATTCCGACAAGGTAACTTATTATCCTGATGGCTACAAGGACTATATCGATGCCAGAGTCAAGGAAGAGGTCACAAAGGAAAAGACCGTCAAGGAAGAGAAGCCGCTCAAGGAACTGAAGCAGAAGCCGAAGTATAACCTGAAGAGGCTGGAAAACGAAATATCGCTGATGGAGGATATCCTGGAGGACAAGAGGGCACTCAGATATGAACCCGAATATTACCAGGATATGACGAAGATGAAGGAGCTGGATGAGGAGATCGATGAGATCCACAACCAGATCCATGCATTGGAGGAGAAATGGGAAGAAGCGATGTTATATGAAGAAGAAAAGAATAAAGGGGGTTCTTAATGTTAAATCAATTTCTGAAATCAAGGATCCCTGATGCAAAGCGTCTGGTCAAAGATCTGAAAAAGACCTACGAGTACGTTTCGGTATTGGGGAGTTTCGTGAATACCAGAGAGATCACGGTATCCACGCACATCAATTCACAGAATGATGTCGACAATCAGTGCGGATTCGTCATCAAGGTCTACAAAAACGGCCGTTACAGCGAGTATTCCTGCAACGACATCAGAGACCTCAAGGCATCTGCCGTCACAAAGGCTGTGAAACTCGACAAGGTCGTTTCCGCCGATTTCAGCGTGAAGATGCTGGAAGAAAAGGAACATGCTGAGGATTATCTCAGAGAGGATCCGAATGATCTTTCCAATGCGAAGATCACTGAAGTGTTGAGTACAGTCAAGGATAAGATCCACGCCAGGGATGAAAGAGTCATCAATGTCTTCGCCAGATATGTCAAGCGTCAGACTTCCAATGTATTCGTTTCCGAAAAGAAGTGTCTGAGCCAGAAATATGACTGGATCAATGTCGTGACCTATATCGTCGTCAGAGACGGTGCCAACATCAAATCCAACTATGAATCGGAAGGCGAGGCAGACAGTGCGCTGGCTTTGAAGAAATTCGAAGAGAATGCGGACAGCGTTCTGGATATCGCCGTGAAGATGCTGGATGCGAAGCCGATCAAGCCGGGCAAGTATACGATCATCACCGATCCTTCGATCTCCGGTCTGATCGCCCATGAGGCTTTCGGCCACGGTGTCGAAATGGATATGTTCGTCAAGAACAGGGCTAAGGCAAGAGATTATGTCGGCAAGTATGTGGCATCCAAACTCGTCGATATGTACGACGGCGCATCAAGCTGTCTGAGCAGTGCATCCTACTTCTTTGATGATGACGGTGTGGAAGCTCACAATACGCAGATCATCTCCAAGGGCATCTTACAGAGAGGCATCTCCGACTGTCTGAGTGCGATGGAACTGGGAACAGAGCCCACCGGCAACGGCAGAAGACAGGATTTCTCGAGAAAGGTCTATACCCGCATGACAAACACCTGGTTCGGTGCCGGCAAAGACAGATTTGAAGATATGATCAAATCGGTCAAGCACGGCTATTATCTGTGCCAGACCAACAACGGCATGGAGGATCCGAAGAACTGGCAGATCCAGTGTACGGCATCCTACGGTCTGGAAATCAGAAACGGCGAGTTCACCGGCAAGATGGTGGCTCCGGTTGTCATTTCCGGTTACGTCATCGATCTGCTGAGTTCGATCTCCATGGTCTCTGATGAAGTGAAGGTCATCGGTTCCGGCATGTGCGGAAAGGGCCATAAGGAATGGGTCTATGTTGCGGACGGCGGTCCGTATCTGAAAGCGGAGGCGAAACTGGGATGATGAAGAAGAAAGAGATCATCGCCTGTCTGAAAGCGGACAAGCGTATCACGGATTATGAAATAACGATCAGGGACAAGGATTCAAGGGAACTGTTCTATGTCCTGGATCATCTGGAGATCAACAGAGCCGTCAATACAAAGACGGTATCGGTCGAGGTCTATGTATCCGACAGGAAGACGACCGGATCATCGAATGTGATCGTCACAGCTGCCGATGATGAGAAATCGCTGAAGAAGAAACTTTCAAAAGCAGTCTCACAGGCCAAGGCGGCAAAGAATGCCTACTATCCGCTGGCTGAAAAGACGAAGAACGTCGATGTGAAGAAAGAAATTAAGAAAGATCTCAACGAGATCGCCATGGATGTCGCGAAAGCGGTATTCAAGGCCGATGTCTACAGAAACGGCTGGATCAATTCCACCGAGATCTTCGTGTCAAAGTTCGATGAGGAATTCGTCAATTCCAACGGTGTCGATCATAAGGCCCAGAGCTTCAGGATCGAGATCGAATGCATCCCGACCTGGTCGAACAAAAAAGAGGAGTTCGAGCTTTACAAGTTCTATGAATCCAACAGGTTTGACGCAAAGCAGATCACTGCTGAGATCAGTGAGATCCTGAACCATGCGAAAGCCCGTTCCGAAGCTGTGACATTAAAGGATGTATCACTGCCTGACGATCTCAAGGTATTAGTCAAGGACGACATGCTGGAAGTGATCATGCGCACGATCTGCAGGGATCTCAACTATCAGAACCTGTTCATGCATCAGAATCACTACAGCAAGAACGATATCGTTTCCGACAATCCTTTCACGCTGACCATGAAAGCTTCGATCCCGGGCTGTGCCGCATCCAGAAAATATGATTCCCACGGTACGGTATTAAAGAATGTCACTCTGATCAAAGACGGTGTCGTCAAAGGAAGCTACGGTGACATCATGTTCGGCCATTATCTCGGAGAGAAGAAGATCAGCGGCAATCTGCCGGTCTGTGAGCTCAAGGGAAAGGGTGTAACCTATAAAAAGGAACCCCATCTGATCATCGAAAACTTTTCGGCGCCGCAGATGGAATCCGATTCCGGATACTGGGGCGGAGAGGTCAGACTGGCCAGGTATTTCGACGGAAAGAAATATATCCCGCTGACCGGTTTCTCGATCGCCGGAAATCTCTATGAGGACCTCAAGAAAGTGCAATTCTCCAAGCAGGAGAAGACGACTTCCCGTTACAAGGGTCCTGAGTATCTGATTTTCAAAGGGATCAAGATCAGTTAAATCATGAAAAGTCATCTCCGGATGACTTTTTCTATATATTAAGGAAGAAAAGGCTTCTTCATCCGTTTTTGTAAATTTTTTCAATTGTGAAAAGAAAGTGAAATTTATCGGTCCTTTTTATGTTTTTTTATTGAAACAGAGCATTCCGTCGTGTAAAATTGATATGTGTAGTTTTTCATGTACACAAGAAAGGAAGAATGTATGAAAAAATTATTCGTTTTACTGCTTAGCTTAATGATGGTTTTAACATTAGCAGCATGTGCGAAAGAAGAAACTCCGGCTGAACCCGAAGGCGGCGAAGAAGAAGTTCCTACTTATGATGCAAACGCTGTTGACGTAAGCAATCTTAAGCTTGCTACGACTAGTGAGTACACATATCCTGATTCATCGGAAATCGATAACATGGACTATGTAACCACTGCTCTGGCAACAAACCATGAAATCAACTCCAACTTCGTTGATGGTCTGGTTGAGACAGACAGATACGGTGCTTACGTTGGTTCCGTAGCAGAATCCTGGGAAGCAAATGAAGATGCTACCGTATGGACTTTCCATCTCAGAGACGGTGTTCAGTGGGTTACTTCCAACGGTGAAGTTTACGCTGATGTCGTAGCTGAAGACTTCGTTACCGGTTTAAGACATGCCGCTGAATTCGAAACAGGTACAGGTTACGTTGCAGCTGATGTTGTCGGTTTCACCGATTACATGAACTCAGGTGACTTCTCTGACGAAGCATGGGCAAAGGTCGGCGTTGCTGCACCGGATGAGAAGACTGTTGTTTATACATTAAGCGACTCTGTTCCTTATTTCTACACAATGGTAGAGTACACAACTTTCTATCCGATCAACAAGACTTTCTTAGAGGGTAAGGGCGATGGCTGTAAGTTAGGTTCTCCTGATATTACTGCATGTTCATTCGGCCAGCCGGTTCCGGATTCAATCCTTTACAACGGCGCATTCATTCTTGATTCATTCGATGTTTCTTCATCAACCGTTTTAAGAAAGAACGATCTGTACTGGGATGTTGACAATGTCAATCTGGACAAGGTCACAGTTATCTTCGATAACGGTTCCGATCCTTATTCAACAATCAGAGGCTTCGAGCAGAACACTTACGCTGCAGCCGGCTTAACAACCAGCTGGGGTGATGAAATGTTCCAGACTATGAAGGCTAAGTATGATGGTTATCTGACAACCAACCTTCCGAACTACTACGCATTCGGTGTTGTCTTCAACTACAACCGTGTTACTTATGATAACACCAACTATGCTGAAGACGAGGCTCTGCGTGAGAATACCAAGGCTGCTATCAGAAACGAGAACTTCCGTAAGGCTTTAAAGGCTGCTTATGATGTTCCGGCTTATCTGATGGTTACTGCTCCGGAAGAGGTTGCTTACGCTACATTAAGAAACATGAACGGTGTTCCGAACCTTGTTTCCTTAAGCGATGGCACTCAGTACAACACATTAGTCGAAGAAGCATATGAAGAAATGACTGGTGAAAAGGTTTCTCTGGCTGACGGTCAGTGGCCGTGGCTCAGCAAGGAAAAGGCTCTTGAATACATCGAGGCTGCAAAGGCTGACGGTATCGAGTTCCCGGTTCACCTTGATATGTTAGTCATCGAGACTTCTGATGCTCTGACCAAGAGAGGTCAGTCCATGAAGCAGTCTGTTGAAGAGAATACCGATGGTCAGATCATTATCGAACTCGTTATGAGAGACCAGGATACTGTTTACAACATTGCTTACTATTCTGAGTCTTGGGACGAAGCTGACTACGATATTTCTACCTTCACTGGCTGGGGCCCGGACTATGTAGACCCGAAGACCTTCACCGAGATCTATTCACCGGTTGATGGTTACTACATGCATGCCTGCGGTCTGACAGACTTAGGTACGACCAATTCTCCGGACTTCGGTTCTGATGATGACATCAAGACTGAGGTTGGATTCTACGAGTATGAGGATTTATACAGAGCTGCTGATGCGATCAAGAGCGATCTTGACGAGCGTTACAAGGCATTCGCTAAGGCTGATGCTTATCTGCTGGCTCATGCATTATACATCCCGACATCCATGCAGACCAGAGCTATGAGAGTTTCTCACGCTGTTCCGTTCTCCGGTCCGTATTCAAGCGGTGTTTCTCAGTACAAACTGAAGGGCTTACAGTTACAGGAAGACATTGTAACGACCGCTCAGTATGATGCTGCAAAGGCTGCTTGGGAAGCTGGAAACTAATTAATCCTTATTAGTTTTAATGAATAAGTAGTGAATTGGTTTTCCAATTCACTACTTTTATTCGATTGGACAGGAGGCTGTTGATATGAAAAGGTATATATTGAGTAGAATCATACGATCAATCCTATCGATTTTTGTCGTTGTTTCTATTGTCATTACGATGATCTTTACACTGATCCCAAGAACGAAGATCCTCGACAATGACCAGAGCTACAGAAAGCTTTCCGGCGATACCAAGACCACTTACCGTATGTCGATCTATCAGAGGCTCGGCTATCTTGATTTCAAGAGGATCTCCGAGATCTGTGCCGAATCAGATGATCCGACCGGATGTGCGGTCAATGGTTCTGCTGCGCAGAAAGCTGCTTTAGAGACTTTTGAAGAAAAAGGCTATATCGTTGATTACTTAAGGAACGGAACTCCTTATGTTTATCATGACTACAATGTTCCGGAATTGATACTGCACTTCTGGGGCAATCTGATCAAATTCGATCACCCCAACAAGATCCAGGATCCGGATAATCCCGATCTTGAGAGAAAGTACTATATCGGTAAAGATGAGAACAACGTCCCTGCCATCATGTGCAGCGGATGCGAATATAAATATCAGGTTTATTTCGGACACGGATTCCCGTATATCCATCAGCATTTCGTCAAGCTGAATTTCGGTATTTCCTATCCGGTCAAGGCCGGTGTCGATACACTTGCCGTCATTTCGGAAGGGCAGGGTTCCCAGGTATCGAAGCTGCAGACGTTCCCGACGGGACTGCAGCAGGAGAGTCCTTTAAATCAGGTCACCGCCAGATACAAATCACAGATCGACCATCTGGATGAGACCAGATTCACGGATCATTATGCGGACTGTGACAGTTACTATGAGTCACCGTCCATGATCAATACATCTTATCTGTTCGGTCTTTTATCCCTGGTGATCGCCTATGCACTGGGTCTTCCTGCCGGTATGGGTATGGCAAGAAACAAGGGCGGTTTCTGGGACAAGATCGGTGTTGCGTTCATCAACTTCCTGATCGCTCTGCCTTCACTGGCACTGATCTTCTTCGTCAGACAGATCGGCGGTCTGGTCTTCAAGCTGCCGGATAAGTTCCCGATCCTGGGCTTCAAGAACATCAAGTCCTATGTTGCGCCGGTACTGATCCTTTCGCTTCTGTCGATCCCCGGTCTGATGACCTGGACCAGAAGATACATGATCGACCAGTCCAATGCGGACTATGTCAAGTTCGCCAAGGCCAAGGGCCTTTCGCAGAGAGAGATCTTTACCAAGCACATCCTGAAGAATGCGATCATTCCGATCGTCAACGGAATCCCGGGTTCTATCATTCTCTGTATCAGCGGTGCCTTCATTACCGAATCGGCATTCGCGATCCCGGGCATGGGCAAGATGCTTCCGGATTCCATCTCCAAGATGAATAACAACATGGTC
>JAEEGI010020975.1_pt1 | contig 13026 bp, 14 predicted proteins | sample 8958751 | NCBI WGS metagenome assembly JAEEGI01 (sample SAMN16246545, study PRJNA631951) | gut metagenome | biome: gut microbiome; feature: rumen; material: KS-attached | host: Bos | place: Iran: Karaj | collected 2018-10
GTGCGAGGCACCAGCAGCAGAGAGTATCTGAAGGATGCCGACATAAATTTTGTGGAACTGAACTTTGCCGACAAGGTTGTACTTCGTCAACAATTACAGAATTTTAAGGAGGAGCACGGAACGTGGGACTACATAGTTCACGCTGCGGGAGCAACAAAGTGCAGGTTCAAGCGCGATTTCTATGCGGTAAACTATTACGGAACAAAGCATTTTGTAGATGCCCTCAAGTCGCTTGGCATGATGCCTAAGCAGTTCATCTACATCAGCACGCTCAGCGTCTTCGGTGCGATACACGAGAAGGATTATGCTCCTATCTCTGCCGATGATGTGCCTAATCCAAATACGGCATACGGCGCAAGCAAGTTGCAGAGCGAACAGTACATCAAGAGCCTTGCCGATGTGCCGTACGTCATTATGCGCCCTACGGGAGTGTACGGCCCGCGCGAGAAGGACTATTTCATCATGGCAAAGAGCATAAAGCAGCATATCGATTTCTCCGTCGGATATTCAAGGCAAGACATCACATTTGTGTATGTTAAGGATTTGGTAAAGGCTATCTTCCTTGCCATAGACAAGCAGGTTGTGCGCCGCGAGTATTTCGTATCAGACGGAAGAGTGTACACAAGCCGCACGTTCAGCGACCTGCTTCAGCACGAGATTGGCAACCGCTTTGTTCTGCACATCTGTGCGCCCGTGTGGTTTCTGTGGATTGTGTCGCTCGTCTCCACATTCATGGCAAGGCTGAGAGGCACTACAACCACTCTGAATCTCGACAAATACAAGATTCTGAAGCAACGAAACTGGCAATGCGACATAAAGCCGCTTGTTGATGAACTTGGATATGCGCCCGACTATATCTTGGACGAAGGCGTTAAGGAAACTGTTGAATGGTATAAAAAAGAAGGATGGCTATAAAGACATTTGTTGACAGAGAAGAGAATCCTCGCGAAGGATTGCTTTTGATTGAGAAGGCGATGCTTGCCTATCTGGCTTTCACGCTCGTTCTCGTAATCGTTTTTTGGAATAGTATAAATGCTCCGCTGATGCAGGTGGCAAACCGGGGCTTGATTCTGGCAATGACCGTGGGACTGTGGTTCTTGTATCGCAAGTTTCCTTGCAAGGTTACCAGATATGCGCGCTCCATTGCGCAGTTCACGCTGCTGCCTTATTGGTATTCGAATACATACGACTTTAACTGTCTTCTGCCCAACCTCGACCACATCATGGCATCGGCAGAGCAGAGCATCTTCGGATGCCAGCCGGCTTATGTATTCAGCCAAGTGCTTACGGGCAGTTTCTGGAGCGAGGCTTTCAACCTTGGATATGTAGCCTACTTCCCCATGATAATGGCAACCGAGTTGTACTATCTCTTTGGTCGCACGCACAAGTTCGAGCGCGCCGCCTTTGTTGTCATGGCATCGTTCTTTATCTATTACGTCGTGTTCATCTTCGTGCCTGTGGCTGGACCGCAGTATTACTATTGTGCCATAGGGCTCGACAGCGTGGCGCAGGCTAACTTTGTTGATGTGGGCAACTATTTCGCATCGCATACCGAGATGCTTACCGCGCCGGGCGACAGCGACGGACTGTTCTATAACCTCGTCCTTGGCTCGCAGAATGCAGGCGAACGACCAACAGCGGCGTTCCCGAGTTCGCATGTCGGAATATCGACAATACTGATGCTCATCTGCCTGCGCGACAAGCAGTACAAGATGGTCTTCATTCTGCTGCCGTTCTACGTTCTGCTATGCTGTGCCACCGTCTACATTCAGGCGCACTATCTTATAGATGTTATTGGCGGATGGATAAGCGCGGTGCTAGTTTACGCACTTACGGCTCGTCTTTACAAGATGTATGCCAAATAAAAATTTGAAAAAAGTATGACGTTTGGAAAATAATACTTTTCTTTGTAGAAACTAAAATTTATAACGATATGGGAAAAAGTGGTAAGAAAGCAGGCAAACGCCTGACTAAGAAAGAGTTGGTAGACCGCCTTACGGCGATGTTCCTTGCCAATGTGGGAACGGTCTATTCGTTGAAAGATATTTCCCGTGAACTGAATCTCACAACGCATCCTTTGAAAATGCTTTGTGCAGATATTCTTAATGATATGACTCAGGAAGGCTTCCTGATAGAGCAGCCTTACGGTAGTTTCCGCTTTAACAGCACATCTCTGGTGTTCGAAGGTCAGTTTGTGCGCAAGTCTAACGGCAAGAACTCCGTCATCCCCGACGATGGCAGCGAGCCTGTCTTTGTGGCAGAGCGCAATTCGCTCCATGCCATGAACGGCGATACCGTAAAGGTTTCGTTGTCGGCATTCCGCAAGGGACACACCAAAGAGGGAGCGGTAATCGAGATAGTAAAGCGTGCCAAGGATACATTCGTAGGAAAGTTGCAGGTAAACAAGCAATACGCCTTTCTGCTTACCGAGTCGGCAAATCTTGCCAACGATATTTTTATTCCGATGGATAAACTTGCCGGCGGAAAGAACGGCGACAAGGCACTTGTGCGCGTGGTTGAGTGGCCTACTGAGGCAAAGAACCCGATAGGCGAGGTGATTGATATCCTTGGCGAGGCAGGCGACAACAACGCCGAGATGCACGCCATCCTTGCCGAATACGGACTTCCGTACAAGTATCCTGAGGCTGTTGAGGCTGCGGCAGACAAGATTTCGGCAGAAATTACAGCCGAAGACTATGCCGAGCGCGAGGACTTCCGCGATGTTACTACGTTTACCATCGACCCTCACGATGCCAAGGACTTCGACGATGCGCTCTCAATCCGCAGCATCGGCGACGGACTGTGGGAGGTTGGCGTGCATATTGCCGATGTTTCGCACTATGTTAAGGAAGGCGACATAATAGACCGCGAGGCTGTTGAGCGTGCTACGAGCATCTATCTTGTAGACCGTACCATACCAATGCTTCCTGAGCGTTTGTGCAACTTCATCTGCTCTCTCCGTCCCGACGAGGAGAAACTGGCATATTCGTGCATCTTTACCATAACCGACAAGGGCGACGTAAAGGATTACAGAATTGTCCACACGGTTATAAAGAGCAACCGCCGCTTTACTTACGAGGAAGCTCAGGCTATCCTTGAGGCAAACGGCTCGGCAAATCCAGAAGACTTGAAGATTGGCGGTTCTGCCATCAAACCCGACATGAAGATTGACTGGACCGAGAAAGACGGTCTGAAGGGCGAATATGCGCTCGAACTGGTTACTCTTAACCGACTGGCCAAGATTTTCCGCGAGAAGCGTTTCAGCAACGGCGCGATAGACTTTGACCGTTGCGAAGTGCGCTTCGACATCGACGAGAAGGGCAAGCCGGTAAGCGTTTACTTTAAGTATGCCAAGGATGCCAACAAACTTGTTGAGGAGTTTATGCTTCTGGCAAACCGTACGGTTGCCGAGCACATAGGCCGCGTGCCAAAGGGCAAGACTGCCAAGGTGTTCCCTTATCGTATTCACGACCTTCCAGACCCCGACAAACTCGACAATCTCTGCCAGTTTGTGGGTCAGTTCAACTATAAACTGAAGACAACAGGCAGCAAGACCGATGTTGCCAAGAACATAAACAAACTTCTTAGCGAGGTTAAGGGCAAGCGCGAGCAAGGCGTTGTTGAGATTGTAGCCCTCCGCACCATGCAGAAGGCGCGCTATTCAACCCACAACTGCGGACACTACGGCCTGGCGTTCGACTATTACACGCACTTTACATCGCCAATACGCCGTTATCCCGACACGATGGTTCACCGCCTGCTAACAAAGTATGCCAACGGCGAGCGTTCGGTTTCGCAGACCAAGTACGAGGATTTGTGTGAGCATAGTTCGGCTATGGAGCAACTTGCGGCAAGTGCCGAGCGCGCCAGCATTAAGTACAAGCAGGTTGAGTTTATGGGCGAGCGAATGGGACAGGAGTTTGATGGAACGATTAGTGGCGTTACCGAGTGGGGACTCTATGTTGAATGTAACGAGAACAAGTGCGAGGGCATGATTCCGATGCGCGAACTTGACGACGACTACTACGAGTTTGACGAGCGCAACTACTGCATACGCGGCCGCCGCACACACCGCATATACACGCTTGGCGACCCTGTACGCATAAAGGTTGCAAAGGCAAACTTGGAGCGCAAGCAGCTCGACTTTGAAATTGTTCACTACGAGGGCGAGGAGGTTCGCACGACGCCTTTCTATACGGGCAAGAAGACAAGCCTTACTCCGAAGGAGAAGATTGCCAACCACAAGAAGGCTAAGAAAGACAAGAAAGGACACTCGAAGAGCGCAGGCAAGAAGGGTGGAAAGAAGAAGTCGAAACACTAAAAACGGGGCGTACAGACGATGAAAGAATCGATGAGAAAACTGAAGGTTACGGAGATGAACCGCATCAGTACCGACGAGTTTAAGCAAAGCCGGAAGATGCCTCTGGTGGTGGTTCTCGACCATGTAAGAAGCCTCTACAACGTAGGCTCGGTATTCCGCACGGGCGATGCCTTCAGAATAGAAAAGATAATGCTTTGCGGCATTACCGCCACGCCGCCGCATCCCGAGATTCACAAGACGGCTCTCGGTGCCGAGGATTCGGTTGAGTGGGAATACTTCAGCGATACGCCCGATGCCGTTGCAGCCCTGAAGGCGCAGGGCTACAAAGTGTTCAGCGTTGAGCAGGTAGAGCACAGCACGTCGCTCGAGACTATAAAACTTGATGCCGGCGAGAAATATGCCGTTATAATGGGCAACGAGGTTAAGGGCGTTCAGCAATGTGTTGTAGACAGTTCGGACGCTTGCCTCGAGATTCCGCAGTTTGGAACAAAACATTCTATGAATGTGAGCGTTACGACTGGCATCGTGATTTGGGAGTTTGCAAAACAACTGATTTTGAAATAAACAGAAAGGCAGTCTGATGAGGCTGCCTTTTGTGTGTGCGTTATAGTAAATTGTCCAAAGTGTCAAGAAGTCCGAAAGGATTCTTTTTGAAATCATTCAGTTTTTCTTTTGTATTATTGGCTGGTATGGGATTTTCTTTATTGCCTCGTTGGCAACAAGTGCCGTGACCGTGGTGATGACGAAGGCGATGGCTGCTACGACGAATTTGGCGTAGAGTGGTGCTGTCGTGAGGTCGTAGGCACATAAGGCGGAGAGGAGTATCTTGACGCATCCGATGACGTAGTTTTGGAAAGCAAGGATTGGCACTCCTGCTGCCTTTATACGGGTTATCCACTTGACGGGTGTTCCTGGTGTCAGCACATGTGGGAGAAGATAGTGCTGGAAGCATATTCCCAAGGTGTGCCAAATAAAGAATACGGATGCAAAGTGGATGTTAAAGTAATTGATGTCTATGAATGAGGAAAAGGCTGTGATACATACGCTTATCAACAAGAGAACCGAGAGAGGCAACTTTTTGCGAATGATGTAGGTGGTGCCTTGTATGACGAGCAACGTAACGATGAACCATAGTGGTGCTGCCACTAAGTTTGGCTGTCCCGTTACAAGTTCTGTCAGAGGGTCGTACCATTGTGCCTCAAGGTCTTCGACGCTGGCATGATAGCGACCGAAGAACACCCATAGCAGGTAGAAGGCCATATAGCAAACGAGCGATGGCAATGTGAGCCTGTGAAACTGCCTTGCTACGAAATCCTTTACCGTAAGCCTGTCGGAATGGAACAGGCTTCCTGAGATGAAGAAGAACAGCGCTACGCCTATATACCAGATGATGTTGTCGGTGCCTGCCTCGAAACGTGGCGGCGTGTGAAACCACACGATATAGATGATGGAGAATAGCCAAAGTTTGTCTATGAACGGATAGTGTGCAGTCTTTGTCATACGAATATAATCTGTTTTAGCGTTCAGTTGTTTACCTTCAATGCTCTCAGAATCGGCTTGTGCTTATCCGTTGCTCGGAAACTTTCACAAGCCTATTGTGTGTCAATGGTGCAAGCACCTTTTGCTCAATGTATGGCGGGGTGGCATCCCATTGCTTGGCAAAGGCACGAAGGGCTGGTACTTGTACTCCTATCAAAAATGTCTTTGGGAACAACGGGTGTCAGTTTTGCCAGAAATGCAGCATAGTCCTTGTCCTGAAGTTCGAAGAGTCTTTCTTGTAGGTGTGTTATTATTAAGCTAATGTAACATTAGCGGTTAGTGTCTTCTCCTACAATTTCTCCGGCATGTTTCTCGCTGAACTCACGGTTAATGTCGGCAAGTTCACGAAGCCCGAGAATGTAGTCGTCGTAAATGTCAGACAAGTCCTGTCCGTCACAATCGCCCGAACTATAATTCAGCGATTCCTGTACAATTTGCTTACGCTCCTCTAATGTTGTGTCTTTAATCAATAAACTTTTCATTGCTTTAGTTTTTTAAGATTGTGAGTTCCGTAATTTTCAAGTTATAATTATAGAAACTTTAAAAATTCCGCAGCACTTTAGTTTAACATTCTTTATAATATCCTGAGCAACAGAATGTTGCCGAGGGTTTGGCCATATCAGAAATTTCACTTACCTTGGTGCTGCAGTATAAAGCAACTGAAATTATCAATGGCCATGGCAAAGGTAAGCAAAAAAATCTGAGAAAGTCACCGCTTTTGGCGGAATAATATTCGTTTTGGGCAAATTTGACTCTATCTACGAATGTGAGCGTAACGGCTGGCATCGTGATATGGGAGTTTGCAAAACAACTGATTTTGAAATAAACAGAAAGGCAGTATGATGAGGCTGCCTTTTTTGTTTCTGATATGTCCGAATGTTTATTCTAAAAAGTACAATCTTCCGCAATCATTTTGGAAAGCGTCAAATGCTATTAGTTTACCCTCATATTCAACGAAATAGACTCTCATGCACATTCCCAAATAGCCATCGTAGTTAGAAAGATCCCAAATGTTGTTAACCTTTGGGTACATTTTGTTTATTTTGGGATGTCGAAACCAATCGTAAACAGATATAACAACAGGATAGTCTGATTCTTTAAAATGATGATCTAAAAAAAGAAGCAAGTCATCTTCCTCCACATCGAGGGGTTTGTCGAATTTTACATGTTCAAGTGGTGCATAGTTATAATGCCCGTAAAGTTTTTCGATATCTTGTAATGTTAACCCCTTGACTTGGAAATCGTTGATATCTGCATATCTGTTCTGACCAACAATCTTTACAGAATCAACGCATTTTGCCTCTTCCACCCACTTCTTGGCAGATTTCTCGGGCTGGGTACAAGCCGTCAATAGCAGTAAAATTATAAAAATAACCTTATTCATCTTTCAATTATTTTGTTTAAGAAAAACTCGTCGGTAAAAACCGACATAATTAGGATTTAAATCGGGATATACGGATGTGTATATGCATATTATTAAGTTCGACTTTCTCAATAACTTATAGTATAGAGGAGCAACAGATTTTGTTTTCATAAAACCAATTTTCAAAAGATTTCTCTTTGTTCTGCCGAGTTTAGGAATTTGGGCGGAATAATGCTAATAGATTGGGTATACTTCCGTTAGAATAGGGAGTTCAAATGTTTCTTTTCCCAAATAGTATTTTGTATATTTCGTCCGCAGAAGAAAGTTTTTTCGGATGTCTGCAAGAGTACTATAATCAAAATCGTTTTCTTTAAATTTTTCCAACTTGTTTTTGTATTGCATGTGGACGATATCTGATTTTTCTTCAGGGGCGGAAATCTTTACTATTGTAATGGAACGGATTCCGATTGAATCTACTGAAGTTTCATTATTTGTTCTATTATTCTTTTTGCGGGTATAAGATTCTTGTATAATTACGAGATACTTTGGTCTCTTGTTGTTTTTTTTCTCGTATCCAAGAATTGGAGAGTAAGCATACCCTAAAAGTTCCCAATTCTGTTTTCTGTATTTTACGTTTGTTGTGTCGATGGTTCCGATGTCAGTTATAGCAACTTTGGCAAAGAAGGAATCGGGAAGAATGTACTTCTTTTCTTCGGTAAGAGTATTCTGCCGACTCTTGTGTGTGCTGTAATTGCACAAACCGGTTGATTTACAGCAGAATGAAATTGCCAGCAAAATGTATAATCTTAGAAATCTGTTCATGTAAGTTCTGTTTTTGAGTTGTTACTGATTAAAATTTTTCCAGCCACACTTTGTCGGGGAGGTATATTTCACCATTTTCTTCTGTAAGTTTCCATAGCAGAGTTGAATCGTTTACTAAAAACAAAACTGCTTTTGCCGATGAGTTCTCTCTGTAACTTCCTTTTATACGGACATATAGCGAGTCATTGACGAGACGCCCCCAGACGTTGGCATCTACTTCATTTTCAAGGTTTCCATCTATTCTATCGCCATTAAACCAAATAGAAGTAAACAATCCTTTTACAGAATTCTTCCCGGTTTTTCTGAGTTCCAGACAGAATGATTTGTTTTGGTATGCGCTATCGTTTATCCATACCATATAATGCCATTTCCCGACATATCCGTCGATGCCCTTTGTTTTTGAAGGACTGACCGTGGCATTATCGCCCTGATGCGTGCCAACGGAAGGCTCGCGCTTGCAGCATGAAACCAATATGCATAGTAAGATTACGATGTATTTTTTCATTATTGTTCTGTTTAAGAAGTTGGCTTTGTCTTGCCAAAATTACGAATTTCTGCCGAAAGAAGAAATGTTTTGTTGCTGATAGTTTCATTCCCACTCTATTTCGGCTTTGGGCGAAACAGCCTTTGAATAGCAGAGGCGGGTAGAGTCGTTTTCTAACCAAAGGATGTAAATATTGTCGTGAAAATACTCCACCTTTTGTAGGCAGGCGGCATACTTTCCATTTAATATATTCTTTGGAGCGTCAATCAAGATAGAATCTTCTTTCTCTCCAATTACTTTCCACTTTCCTTTGGCATTTCTTTCTAATTCTTTTATCCCTTCATAATTCCTTGCAGCATTATCATTCGCCGAGCGTATGGTTGGTAATTCCACGTCAGAAATTTCGAACGTAAGAGTAAAACTTAACGGCTTGAACTCTGTGCTTCTGTTTATGTATGTCTCTTCCAATAGAATGTTGTATGTACCTTGTAATCACTTCTTGGCAAGAAAGTCGGAGCATGCGCATATACATAAAGTCAAAAGCAGATATAATATTTTCTTCATCTCTTTAGGATTTTGGGGGTTATTCGGTTACATAGAACCGTCGTCAATTTTGTATAATGTCCATGTTCCGTTAGTGCGTTTAAACATGTATGTAACATGTATGCCGCAGTCATCGCCACTTATTAGTACGGTATTATTGTCTGCGTAAATATTTGTACTAACCTTTTCTTCGTAGCCGGGATTGAAGAGGTCGTCATGTCTCCAGTCGTTTCTTTCTATAAAGTATACAGAGTCTCTCTCGTTCATGCCCCCTTCGCAACATATTGTCATCTCAAGAGGAAACGAGATGTGGTTTATTTGGAAACATGAGTCTGAACAGAAATTCTTTACAAACTCCTCAAAGCTGGGTTCTTCCTGCTTGTTAGCTTTTGTTGTTGTGGCAGTATTTCCGCCGTTTCCGTTAGGATGCTTACATCCAACGAGCATCAAGATAAATAAAATAAAGATACTTTGCTTATTCATAATTTTAAGAAAATATTAACCTTCTCCCGACTACATATCTTCGGGTGCTGGCTTTATAACAAAACTATTTTTAATGTTGTATTTTGCAACTGCAACGGGGACGGCAATTCTTTCAACCAGACAAGAGTCGGCGTCTTGCAGATTTTCCGAAGTGTTTGATATTTTCCAGTATTTCCGTTTGTCTAATTCTGTAAATATGCAATGGACAGATGCTGATTTATAGCTGACTTTTGCTCCCGTTTTTAGAGTCAGAAACTTTGTTCCTTTCTTATCATCATATAGGTCGAAATAGAAATCGCCAATACAGTCGACGCTGTTTTTTGAAACTTCGTAATCTTTTTTGTCTTTATATACAAGTTCGAATGCCTCGTCGTGTGCTGCTGAAATGTACAGATTGCCTTTGCAGATGCTTTTTACAAAAGAATCTACACACTCGGTGTTGGCGAAAATCGTGTCGCTTAATGTTGCAACATTGAAGTATATCGGCCAGCTATGTTCGCCCGGAACGACAACTATCGAAATATAGTTGTATTTTCCGCCGAATAGTTTTGGCTGCGTTTCTGTACCCATAGAGCGACAGAACACAAAGCAAAAGACAAACAGTAGTAGTTTTTTCATTTTTTATGAGGTAAAAATCTATTGTTTAAAGATGAAAGTTGTTTTGCCAAAAGCTATCATAAATCAAATAGCATAAGACTTCCGAAGTCTGTTCCGCCATAAGGATATAGGATTTTCAGATTGTTTTTGTGCTGGCATATATATGATATCGAAAGGAGAACCTTTTGAATGTCGCCGTGTCTGTTCGTTACAATCTGTAACGAGTTTTTTAGTAAATTCTTTATATGCCCAATATCGGATGGTGTGTGTGAGTACATAATGAAATCACCAGATTCGTAAATGCCAGAAAACAAGAATTTTATTACATCTTTTACATCTTCGGGAGTGTCTATTGAGATTATTCCCAAGAAGACAATTTGAGTCTCATTTATTGGGAGTGCTAATGTTTCTATTTTTTCATTAAAACAATATTCTGTCAAATCAAAACGAAACATTTTTCTAAGCAACCGACTGTCTGTCATCTCGTTGGAGAGAATTATTAACTTCATATTTGGGAATGTTTCAAACACCCCGTATAATTGATTAGCAAAAGATTCAAAATCAGCCTCTTTTGCATCGCCAACATAATCGTGGTCGATGAGGCTTATTTCGTAATCGGGCAAATCTTTTAGTAATGCCTTTATTTGGAAAGGCATACTAATGTTGTCTTGCATATCTTTAGAAAATTTTTTCATCATGTTAACGTTTCTGTTTTTTAAGTTTTATTTTGCGCGCTTCGCGACAATGGGAGTTGCAAACTCCTGATATGATATGTTGCCGAATTCTTGCGTCCTTTCGGTAGCAAGCGAACAAAGTTCGAGCGCGGAAATTAGGCAAAACTATGGGGGAGCGTTTTTTGCAGACGCTGAAGGCGTCTCCGCTTAGTAACCGTAGGTCGGCACGACCTGCGGAGATAAAACGTCGGGATTTTTCCCATAAACATGTCTGCCACATATTCACGAGAGTAGGTGATTAGAGTTTAAGAAGGTCTGTAACTTTATACAGTTGGAATTTTTCCTCAAAAGAGAAACCTGTAATGTGATTATCTTCAAGACATTGTTTCAATCGTTCGGAAATAAAAACTTCATTACCAAAGTAAGGAAAAGAAAAGACATCTAAATCATTAAACTCCTCCTTTAAGACAACACAATCAAGATGTGCTATCAAAGAATATTCTTCGTTGAATTCTTTCATATAGTTTTGGTAAGACTCATACGAATCAAATTTCTTTGTACCCAAATCTTGAAATCCCCATTTTATAATATGAAATTCAGATTGCTGATAGTCCAAACAATGAACCATATCCAAACCGTAAAAATGTAGGAAATAGTAGTTGTGTGTTTGTTTGCCATCAATTATTTCTACCGGAATAAATTCGTGTCTTTCCAGTTTGTAGCTTTCCAAAAGCGTTCTTAATCTTTCGCTGATTATAAAGCCCGATGCGCTTATTGCTGTTGTGCTTAATGCATCGGTAAGTTTTGTCCCTTTTACTAAGTTAAAACTTAGATTGTATTTTATCTTACTGGGACCGAAATCTGGGATTGCATGAGCATACACCAAATTATTACATTCAAGTTGTGGGTATTTCCTGCCCACAGCTTTTGATTCCACATCATTTTCAATTCTGTAATATTTCATATTTGCCTTATCTAAGAGTATTCTTTGGTCTCGCTGAAATTTCGAATTTGGCATGACTACGGAGATTCTAATCCCATACAGCGCATGCTGATATTTTTTTTGCGAATATCCATTTTGCATCAAAGCAGATTCTTTTTCCGTCTGTACTGTTTGTAATGCAAACGCGTTTTTTACCATTATTATCTGAAATAGTCATACAGCAATTCATACCGTTTGTTATATTGAATTCAATAAATTCAATACTAATAAAAGCAATCCATATTTGAACGTTAGTAGCCTTTTGTATCAACCATTCAGATGGCATTTCCTGTGGCAATTCCGTGGTATCTACGCATATACGAATTTCTGCATCTTTTCCCGGAATTATTACCATCTTTTCAATTTCTACATTCTGCAAATCTGGCATTTTTTCTTTGTAAATCATAGAGATGCACTTTGCATCAACAAATAGAGAGTAATCCATAAGAATTTATTTTTATCTTTGAGACAGATTCTAAAGCCATTCTGCTGGGTCTGAGGTGTTATTAACATAAGCAGAGATTTCATTTGCGAATATCCATTTTGCATCAAAACAGATTCTTTTTCCATCTGTACTGTTTGTAATGCAAACGCGTTTTCTGCCATTATTATCAGAAATGGCTATATTGCAATTCATGCCATTTGTCAGACTGAATTCAATAAATTCAATACCACTAAAAGCAATCAAAAATTGAACGGTATTAACCTTTCGCATCAACCATTTAGATGGCATGTTCTGTGGCAATTCCGTAGTGTCTACATTTATACGAATTTCCGCATCCTCTCCCGGGGTTATTTCCATTTTTACAATTTCTACATTTTGTAAATCTGGCATTTTTTCTTTGTAAATCATAGAGATGCACTTTGCATCATCAAATAGAGAGTAATCCATATTATTTTATTTTTTTGAGAATTATATTCCGAATTCGGCAAAACAAACTTTGGGCGAATTTCAGCAAACAATCCTTCGGGATTCGTTCGGGATGCCTTCGGGTTTTACATGTTTTGTTTTGGCATAAAAATCTTATGAGAGTTCTTGTTGTGCGACTGCAAATCTGCACAAGCAAGGCTGACTAATTTTGATAGACTTTAACTCTTTTTAAACCATTTTTTTTGTCGCATATAGCGTCAGATGTGTACATTTCGACATCGCACGATAACATTATGTACAAGTAGAAAGCTGGCAAATTTCCATCTACTTGTTTATCTATACGTGTA
>JAEEGI010020976.1_pt1 | contig 13026 bp, 10 predicted proteins | sample 8958751 | NCBI WGS metagenome assembly JAEEGI01 (sample SAMN16246545, study PRJNA631951) | gut metagenome | biome: gut microbiome; feature: rumen; material: KS-attached | host: Bos | place: Iran: Karaj | collected 2018-10
AGTTACTTCTTTTTCATACTCATATGTCTTACCTGAGCTAAGCGTGATAGTTTCTACAATCTGGACTGAATCATCAAGCTTTACAAGGACTTTTTTGTCTATAGAAGAAGTAATATCTGCATATACCGTATAAGTTCCGCCTTCTACAAGGCCTAGGTCCTTAATGATATACTGGAGCCCCCACTCACCGTTCCAGCCATAGCTTGAAACTTTAAACTGTGCTACTGTACCGTTTTCTTTTACTTCGGCGCTGCATCCTGCCCAGTCACTTCCAACGTACAGCTCAGTCTTGGCATCTGCAAGGCTTATAGCACCTTCTTTAACATCTGCTTCTACATGTGGAGTCACTTTAAGATTCGATATTGTAATGGTATTATCATCACTTCCCCATTTACTACCAAGAGCAAAGTCTATGAGCATGTTATCAATATCAACATCTTTATCAGTTGTTATATTAACTTTAGTATCTCCATCTGATAAAGCTATTGTCTGCTGGGCATAAACTGTCGCATCATTATTGATGTCACCAAGCTTAACGAAGATATCACGACTTTCTTTGGAACTAACTGTAAATGAAACATCATATCTTGCATTTTCAGGTGTTTCTATTACCTGCTTAAGCTGTATCTGCCAGTGGCTGTCATTGCCCCAGTCGTTGCCCCAGTCTGAGCCTTCTATAACAGCTTTTTCCCCTTTATAAGTAACAGTTACATCTGTACCGGCATCTATATAATCTGCGCTATGATCAAGAGATTCAAAATTAATAGCATCTTCCAGAGATTCTTCCGTGTCGTCTTCATCAGTTTCATTGTCAGTATCTTTATCGCCTTGTCCGTCTCCCTCTGTTGTATCTGTATCAGGATCAGTAGGAAGGCTTCCATCACTGTTTCCTTCTTCATTATCTTCTTCGCTGCCAGGGCCATGCTCTGTATCTTGGTCTCCATCACCCTTATCTTTGTCATCAGAGCCTTCGTCTATATAAGGAACCGTAACTGTTACACTTGCAGCCTTGGAATACTCTCCATCTCTAAGTCCCTGGATCTCCACAAGATAATCTCCGGGCTCATAATCATCCGAATAATACTTATATCCAAGTGTCTGGTCAGTATAGACCTTCTCATAACCTGTTTCAGAGTTTGAGATAGTTACAGTGTACTTCTCGTATCCTGCCTCTCCCCAGACAAAGCCGATTCCCTTTTCGGCGTCGTATTCTGCCACTAGTCCAAACGGAGTAGTAAGCTCATCATTCACCGGTCCTTGCTGTGCCAGTGCAGATGCCCCCGGTAGTACTGCACTCGAAAGTGACAGAGCAAATGCAACCGCAATTGCCAGCCTCTTTCTCTTACCCTTTTGCATAAAAATACCTCCTTTAAAATAATTGTCATTTTGGTGAAAAACCAGATTCCCCTATATGACAATAATTTTAATGGAGGCTTATTTGTATTTTTAGTGCCCTAATTTTATTTGGGTATACTTATTTTATGATGACCCCCAGGGGTCATATTTATTTTACGATCTTAGTCTTAAATCTGCCGCTAAGCGCGCCATCAACCAGCACTTTATTCTGAGAGTCTATGTACTCGATCTTTGTAATAGTATAGTCTCCTTTTTCGTAGCCGTAGCCATCACCTTCATCTTCGTACAAGGAAAAGAAGGCATCCGCTCCGCCGAATATATGAAGTGTTATATCTCCTGTCTGCTCCTGTGTTGATCTTTCAAAAGCTGTCACCGGGATAATAGTACCTTCTTTGACAAATACAGGAATTGTATCAAGTAGAGCTTCTACATTAATGTACTGGCCTCCTTCGTATTTGTCTCCTGTATTATAGTTATACCAGTTACATCCTTCCGGAAGGTATACCTTGCGTATAAAGGATTCTGTTGCATCTATATCATTTGTATTAATACTGATACAATTGCCATCCTCATCATGATCAAAGTACATAGGCTTTGTAACGGGGCATACCATCATGTTCTTACCAAACATATACTGATCCATGATATCCCAGGTCTTCTTATCTTCAGTAAACTCGAATGACAGCGGCCTTATGATCACATCATCGTCATGCCATACAGCACCTGCAAGGCTGTAGATATATGGCATAAGCTCATAGCGCATATGATTTGCTCTTACAAGAGCATCATAGAAGGATGTTGCTTTAAGTCCGTCTGCATCCTGTGACGGATCCTTATCAAGTATGAACTGCCAGAGTTCTCTTCTAAAGTCTGTTCCATGACCTCTGAATATTGGAAGGAATGCTCCCCACTGATACCATCTAGTGAACAGTTCGCAGTAAGCAGGGTCTTTTGGTCCAAGATCATACTCTCCGTTCCAGAACCAGGACAATCCGTTCTTGACAAAAAAGGCTCCGATGTCGGTAGTCCAGTATGGAAGTCCGCTTACGCTAAAGTGAAGTCCTGCTGCTATCTGCCTTTTAAATGTATCCCAGCTTGCGGATATATCACCAGACCACAGGATCGTACCAAAGCGCTGCTGCCCGATATAACCGCTTCTTGTAAGATTAATAACACGCTTTTCTTCTATATCCTGATCCTTCTTAGCATACTGCCCGCGCTGACCCTCATAGATTCCCATAGCATGATATAGTCCGAAGGAATTGGTCATCTCTGCAGGGATATGCATAGGAAGCTGATTGCAGTATTCATCATATATCTTGGAGCTTTCAGGCTTAACTGCATAGTTCCACTCAGGAGCTATCGGCTCAGAGTTATCACACCACCATGCATCAATACCATGGGAGAAAAGTCCCTCATAAGCCTGCTTCCAATAGATATCTCTTGCCTTCTTGCTAAGAGCATTATAAATATTGATGCCCGGAAGAAGCTCTCCAGCTTCCTTGAATTCATTATAGTTGTCTGTGCCTTCGTTAACATTGGGCCAGATGGATATCATAAAATGAACATTGTCCTTATGAAGTTCACTGGTCATGGCGTCAGGATCAGGGAATCTTTCAGGATCAAAAGTCTTCTGTCCCCACTGTCCATCCTTCCAGGAGCACCAATCGAGTACTATGCAGTCAAGGCCTATATTACGGTCTCTGTATTCTTTTGATATACTAAGGATCTCATCGGAAGTTTCATATCTTTCCTGAGACTGTATATAGCCATATGCCCATTTGGGAAGCATTACAGCCTTACCTGTGATCTTCCTGTACTGCCTTATGACACCGTCCATCTTCTCATCAGATCCATTCAGGAAAAAGAAATCCATCTCACTGTCGGCTTCTGTATAAAAATATGTTCCGTCTTCTGCATCATTAAAGATAGAAGGACTGTAGGTATTAACAAGGATTCCGTAGCCCTTGGTTGATATGAACATAGGAATTGCGATCTTACGGTTGCCCTGATTTAAGAAGATTCTCTTTCCTCTAAGACTGTGATAACCCTCTTCGTGCTGACCAAGGCCGTAGATAGCTTCATTATCATCGAATTCAAAAGAAAGACGTGTTCTATACGCATCCCTTATCTTGATCTTATCAGCTTTTCTTACAACTTCTTTACGACCATCAGCTGTATCTATATATTCTTTTTGAATATCTTTTTCACTTATAGCATATACAGGTACTGTATCAAGTTCCTTGCTTCTGGCTTTGCGCTCTTTAAGAAGGAGGTTGCCTTCTTCATCATAGTAGGTATAAGAAGCTCCATTTTTCTTAATGACTACCTTAAGTTTTGGCAGCTTTATGACAACTTCCTTGTCACTTTCTTCAAAGGTCCAGTCAGAATATGGCTCAAGATCTATGATACCGGGCTTATTATTGATATTTTCTTCATTAATACTGTCATCTTTGGTATAGATAACTCTTATGCTCCTGTCGCTGACAGGGATGATGCGCTGGATACCCTGCGCAAGCTTAAGGGTCAGAAAATCTTTTTCTCTTTTTACATCAGCTATTTTTAATACAGGATATGGTTCACAATATAGCATTAGTGTAGTCTCCTTATAGGTATAGTAAACCGCTTAAGAATATGCACTTTGTCAGTCATCAATTGCCCTATGTGTCAGTATTAGCAAACTTGCATAAGGCATTTTCTAAAGTCGCTTACTATAGTTTTGCATTATTTGCTCAAGCTTCACAATCCGAGTAAGAAGCTTTGAGTTAGTTACAAATATAGTATTCCTATAAATTGATACTACACTCCAAAATCCATAAAAAACATTCATTCGTTGCGGTAAAAAGAACAATTATTTTGATATTATGACTTTTGAACCTTACGTCATATAATTAGCTTAAACTTCCCACTTGTCTCTTTATCATGTCATGCGGTCCGCACCGATGCAGCCTCACACTGTGACATAAGCTCCTGTATCAGGTCGTGCACAGGTACTATCTCTTTAACCCTGCCCACATTACTTCCGCAGAAGATAAGGCCTTCATCAAGGTTCCCTTTGACAGCATTTATTAGTGCCTTGGTGATGCAATAAGGCGCATCCTTGACATTGCAGGTCTTAATGCACTGATAACACTTTGTTATAGAGAGTTTATGGTCTTCTTTACTTTTTATAAACTCGTTGCGGATGGCTCTTCCGGGCATACCGACAGGACTGTCTATTATCTGTATATCTTCTTCAGATGCATTAACATAGGCATTCTTAAATGCATCTGATGCATCGCATTCATCAGTTGCAACAAACCTTGTAGCCATCTGAACTCCGTATGCGCCAAGTGATAAGAACTTTTGTATATCTCTTCCGTCAAAGACTCCGCCTGCTGCGATTACCGGGATTTCTTTGCCGGTTTCTTTTTCCAGATCTCTGACAAAAGATACTATCTCTGACGTGATAGTCTCAAGCGAAGGCTTCTTATCATCCTGGGCAAAAAGTTCATCTCTCTTAAAGCCAAGGTGGCCGCCTGCCTTGGGTCCTTCTATCACGATCATGTCAGGGACGTAGTTGTACTTCCTGCGCCAGGTCTTGACTATAAGCTGGCAGCAGCGAAGTGAGGATACTATGGGTGCGATCTTGGTCTTACTGCCTTCTATGAACTCCGGCAGGTTAAGGGGAAGTCCTGCGCCTGATATGATAAGGTCTATGCCCTGCTTTACAAATTCCTTAACAAGCCCTGCATAGTCTGTCATAGCGACCATTATGTTAGCTGCGATTATCTTATCAGGTCCTGCGATCTTCCTTGCCTTCTCTATCTCTGTCTTAATTGCGCGCATGTTAGCTTCTTTGGGATTTGTCTCAAAGTCAGGCTCAAGGTAGCCTATATCAGCTGCTGATAATACTCCGATTCCGCCTTCCCTACTAACTGTCCCTGCAAGTCTGTGAAGGGATACGCCTACTCCCATGCCTCCCTGAATGATGGGATACTTGCTACTTTTATCTCCAATTTTAAGTCCTTTGATCATAACCTACCTCCATTGTATTTCGAAACTATTTCATGTAGTTTTTATTACTACGTATGAAGGTATTATAAATCCGTGCAAAATATAATGCAATGTTTTTAATTAAATATTTTTATATATCACATCTGACAAATTGAGTTTGTCTTTAAGAATAAAGAACTTCAGATATCATGCCTTGACTTTATAATAATTTAAAGACATGACAATATTTAATAAACCATCCATGTTAGCGCAGCTCCAAGAGATGAAGTCTGTTTTGTAAGTGGGAATTTTGATTTAGAATTTATAAAAACAATTATTTACTATCGTTTTATCCCTCTTTATCTTATTTTGGCTATCTGCTATATTAGATAAAGAAGTTCAAAATGTTCTAAATTTCAATCCCGATAATGATATACCCACATTTTAGTTACGATACTCTTTTAAGCCTTGATATTATAAGTTGAAACTATTCTTGTATATGAATACAAAATGGAGGTAAAAAACTTTGAAAAAAATCATTTCTTCAATACTTGTCATCATGATGCTGTGCATTGCATGTAGTTTTGCACCTTTACATGTTTATGCAAAACCCAAAAATACTTTTCAAGATGCCGTTAATAACGCAATCTTAGTTCCCAAAAACCTATCTCCTACTGCTGATAGTATTTTATACAGAGTAGATGGTTGTATACTTAGCGGCGACCTGATGACAACTATGTCTGAGAATGACTTGAATACAACTGTGCAAGCATATCTCGCAGGTATAGTCACTGCAGATATGACGAACTATCAGAAACTCCTGGCTGTCTACAATTGGATCATTACAAATTTTGAGTATGGAAATTATTCAGATGTATTTGGATATATGGATTGCTATGGATATACGCGTGCATTTGTTTACCTTAGCAGGGGATTAGGTTTTCCGTCATACTTTGTCCACGGAGATGTCCGCACTACAAGCGGTGACTTCACAAATCACGCATGGGCAATTATTAAAGTAAGCGGAACTGAATATATTTTTGATCCCAATATAGAGGATACAATTAAGCGAAAAAGCAGTTCTTCCACATTACAACGTTTTGCTGTTACGTATTCATCTATGAATGGCAGATACGTGCCATGCCTGTCTTCCTGTGAATCAGATCTGTGGTCTAGAGCAGACAATACAGGTTTTATCACACATATCACTGCTGCTCAGGCAGCTGCAAGATTTGCATCATTCGTACCATCTACAACAATTGAAAGCTTAGATTCTACCTCTTCTAATGCAGATATAAATTCACTTTTAACCTCTCCATTAAATAACAGTGAGTTTAATGCATACATTTATTACACCAGATATCCGGATCTTCAACAAGCCATTGGACCTAATGCTGAAATGTTATACTATCACTATATAAATATAGGCAAAAGCGAAGGAAGAACAGCTATATAATAGCTAATCTTTTTTATGTAAACATTCAACTTTTCAAATATTTTTATATAATAAAACTTCCCGCTTACGTCTTGTAATACGGGAAGTTTTAATTAATTATTCAAATCCATATACCAGATATGTAACACTTCCATCTTCATTCAAAGTATATGTTTCGATATAAGACTGTGCCAGTGTATCACCATATGCTAAACGTATCTCTTCTGACATTCCGGGCTGACCTGTTGGGAAGTACTGCTTAATAAACTCGTCCCAGTCCTGATACCAGCTATCATCATCCACATCCTCTGCATCATCCAAAGAACATCCAAGCATCTGCGCTGCATACATCATCTCAATCCAGTTCACACGGTTCTGACTATCAGGCCTAATTATCTTACGAGACTCTTCTATAGGAGTTGCATACTCATTGATATTCTCAGGAGTTATGTTTTCCATGACTTTCTGCTGCCGATCCTCTTCTGATAATATTTGAGTACTAAAATTGTATGTATGATCATCCATCATTTTCTTAACCGCATTTACTCTGTTATTATCTGCAGCTCCTGTATCAATTTCAAACGTAACAATAGCGCTGCTATCATTGGTATTATACACATCAAGATATGTCCTAATACCTATACCTTCAATGTCAGGTATCTCAAGAACATCATACATGATTCCATCTGATACGAATGTTGTCATGGTTCCGCCAAGAGAAGATAAGTTGTATATATCTTCATCAAGACCTTCAAATCTTATATTTACAACAAATTCATTGTCCCAGAATTTTTCATCTATAGTATCCGGCATATTCTGACCATCTATTCTTGAAATTGCTATTGTCATAGCTGTCTTATCCGGAATATCCTTATTCTCATTGGCCCATGTCATATTCTCTGAGATTTTTTCTCCAGAAGCTATTCCAAGGAGCGCTATCTCGTAGTCTCCAAGAATCTGTGACTTTAATGTATCCTGAGCATCTTTTTCCAAAGAATTATTATCTACAGAGTCATTTTCAAAGCTGTCTTTTAAAGTCTCATCCCCTATCTTGGATGCAACCTCAGAAGGCTTTAGATATTTAAGCGCCGCGTAAGCCGTCCCTGAAACTATAAGGGCAAGGCATAGGCATGCAGCGGCTGCTGCCCCTTTTCCAAAATTGTCTAAACGGATTATTTTCCCTTGTTTGGAATAATTGTATGTATCAAGTACTATCTCATCATCTATGCCGTTCATGGACATTAATAAGTCTTCGCTTCTCATGATACCAGGTATCCCTCCTTTATAAGCCTTTCTCTAAGCTTCTTTCTAAGTCTTCCTAAAACAACAGTTGCATTGTGCCTAGACATACCATACTTTTCAGCTATATGTGAGATCTCTTCTGCATAAAAATATCTGGCTGTAAAAATATACGCTTCTTTCTTATTAAGTTCTCTGACAAAATCCCTGATTATGCCGGCAAGTTCCTGCCCCAGAATAGAAAGTTCTACATTGCTATTGTCAGGTATGCACTCTTCAAGCTCATCCAAAAGCTCGTCAACTACGCCGCCTCCTCGTTTGTATGTTCTTGATGCCTTATACCTGTTGATCGAAGTCTCTCTTATTATCTTGCCGATAAAAGCTCTTAGTATAGATGGCCTTGTAGGCGGTATCCTGTTCCAGGCCTTCATATAGGTATCATCAAGGCACTCCTCTACGTCCAGATTATTACCAAGGATATTGCCTGCGATCTTCTCACAGTATCTGCCATATTTGATATCTGTTTCCTTGATGGCCCTTTCGTTTCTATTAAAATAGAGATCTATTATCTCATCGTCTTTCATGTATACTCCCTTCATCTGTGATTATTTGTAAGCGCTTTACATATAAATAGCCAACAATTAATCTCAAAAGTCACAAAATATTTTAATCACTATACTCAGGATTCACAACAAAAGGCTTTCGCGCAAGATGTATTATCAACATCATCCTGCACGAAAGCCCCTATGTACATATGTACTCTCTTCTTATGGTTCTCATTTTTGTCCAAGAGCTTTTAACATTGCATCCACATTTTGCTTCATGCGCTCTACGCTCCTTGTGCTGACAACAGCATACACATTCATATCCTGTCCGTATATCCAGGAAAAGGCAACTTGTGATACAGATAAGCCGGTTTCTTTTGCAATATCTTCACAGACTTTAAGACAAGCCATGTTCTCTTCGCTTACATAGGTCTTGTAATTGTCAGATGACATGACTTTTTTGGCCCCTTTATAATCTTCACTTTTAAATCTGCCGCTAAAAAAGCCTGCCGCCATGGCAGAATATGCTATGACCGGCATCTGATTGTCTATGTACCACTTCCTTGCGTCTTCATTGTCATCACCTGCAATAGTGATGCATCCCGGCCAAGGCTCTCTTGTTGGAACAGCCATACTAAAGCATGGGCTTGATACGGCAAAAGGTATAAGGCCATGGTCACTTGCATACCTGTTGGCTTCTTCTATTCTCTCATGAGTCCAGTTGGATCCGCCAAAACTCCTTATCTTACCTTCATTATAAAGATCATTTAGAAGTTCAACGATTTCGCCTACAGGAACTTCCGGATCGTCTCTATGCAATAAGTATATATCAACATAATCTGTACATAGCTTATCAAGGGATGTTTTCAGATCTTTCTTAATCTCCTTCTCCCTAAGGCGGCTCCTCCAGAGCATATCAGGATGTCCTCCTTTGGTCAAAAGAGTAACACGCTCTCTGTTATTACCAATCCTTATCCATCTGCCTACAGACTCCTCAGCGCCGCCGTATACTCTGGCTGTATCTATAGCATTAACACCAATATTCACCATCTGCTCGATAAGGTCTGTCCCATCGCCACCTGACTGAAAAGGCTCAGCGGCTGTTCCGTAGAAAATTCTTGATACTTCTGTATCCTTGCCTGCGATTTTGATCATATAGACCTCCTGATACTATTTCTATTTCATATTATTCTATTTGATATTAGAAACATCAGAAACATACTTTTGATAATACAGCAAAGGTTCTATTCTGCTATGTATTATCTTTATAAACTGTCCGCATCGGTGCTGCCTAAAAAGGGGAGCGTATGTTTGGCAAGTGCGAAGTTTGAGTAATATTTATGTCTCATATGCTCTGTTACCTGTATTTCTTCAAATGCTCTTTGTGTTCATCTGTAACGCGGTAACTTTCCACGGCTTTCTGGATAGCTTTCTTGTGAATCCAATCATCCAGCTTCCTGCCTTCAATGTATTTAACGCTCTCATCATATTTTTTGGCAAGAGCTGTGGCAAAATACCAGGCAACCATCATCTTAAGGTAGTAGTCATCACCTTCCTTGGATGCAACAAGTTCAAGATACTCGTCCTTAAAATCATCATCAAGGAATTCATTCATGAGCATGCGTATGCCAAAACGCGCAGTATAGACATGGTCTGACGCTATCCAGTTCTTTATATATGGAAGAAGCTTTGCATGATTTTTCTTAAAAGACTTGGGAGTTGCCTGATCGGACACAGGCCAGCAGTCAACGTATGGAAGGAACTCCTCAACCTTTTCAATACACTCGTCAAAGTCCTTGATCATAGCTATTATGAAAAAATGTACGAGATTCTCTTCATAATACTTATGAGGAAGCTCTTTTAAAAACTCATCCTTTTCAGGACTGTTAAAAACTTCCTTGGCAATCTTCCTCATATCAGGAGTCCTAACGCCTATGATAGTATCAGGCGATACATTTGGAACAAGCTTTGCCTGAAAATCTCTGTACTTATCGTCTTTGGCTTCTAATAGCATTTCGTATACGCTCATCTGTTCCCCCTTCTGATCATTAAGCTCCGCCAATTTGGTCCATTAGCCATTCGCTTTGATCGTAACATTAGGTTACATTTTTAAAACTTAACCTCATATCACTAGAATTCACTTGGAACTTGGCCGTACCAAGCATCAAATACGTACTTGGTCAGATTACTCCCACTTCTTCCATACATCAGGCTGATAGCCTATTGTAGAAAGCTTACCGTTTCTAACGATTGGAGTTTTGATTATATGCTGATTTTCAAGAAGCTTCTCAAGCTTGTCTTCATCAGCTATATATTTAAAAAGGTTAACGGCGTCCTGATCTTTGGAATTTGGATTGACCATCTCTGATAAGCCTCCGTTAACAGCTGCTACAGATGACAGCTCGCCCTTACTCATACCCTTCTCATTCATATCTACAAACTGAAACTTAATGCCGCGCTCTTTGAAAAAACGCTGCGCTTTCTTGGTGTCATTACATTTCTTGGTTCCAAATATCTGTATATTCATGTTCTGTTCCTTTTTCTATAATAAATATATTAATCGATAATCCCCAGTCCTTTTAGTGCATTATATATGGATGGTTCGTCGTTACTTCCTATCACGCATTCAAACTCTTTTTGCATATCTTTAGGTGCATTGCCCATTAGAAAGGGCATCCCAACGGCTCTTAGCATCTGCGCATCATTATAATGATCCCCAAAAGCTGCCGCGCTTTCAAGAGGGATACTAAGATCTGTGCACACACGCTCTATACCGCTTGCCTTAGTGATCCCTCTTCCCATAACTTCGAGAAGTATATCCGAAGACTTAACTATAGACAGCATGGGGAACCTTTTTTTAAGCTCATCCTCGATATGACTTATAGCTTCCGGTTCGCACATACATAAGAGCTTTCCAACTATAGCGCCTTCCGGAAGTAGATCTATACTTCCCTCCTGTGCATCAACCTCCACTATCTCCTCTTCTATACGGATACGCTTATCGCATCTGTCGTTAACAATCCACAGTTCTTCCGAATAGATGTTCCAGGTACAGTCAAACCCGCTCTCTTCAATATATGAGATGATACTCCTTGCATCTTCTGCGTCAAAACCTTCAGAATGCACGATCTTATCATTCTCATCAATAATAAGCGCACCACTATAACATATCATAGGGCAGACGAAGCCGTATCTTTTGAAGATAGGCCTAACACCTGAAGGACCTCTTGCTGTTACTATTACAAAAGGTATACCTGATTTTTGCAGATCCATTATAGCCTTATGCGTACTGTCAAGCATCCTGTGCCTGCTATTGAGAAGCGTTCCATCTATATCTGAAAAGACAATCTTTACATCCATCACTTAAATCTATATCTCCGATCATTTCTAATATTGCTATACACAGTCACCATTATAATATATCTTACCCTGCTATTCTATGTCATTCTAACTCAAGCTCCCTCTTGATTGGGCAGGTAAGAGTCCTAAGCTAAAAGACGAGCATCCACTATATATTTTTAGTTCAAAACAAATTACAATAGATTGTAGTTAACCAACTCAAACTTACCCACCACTATTTACAAGGAGAGATTTGGTTCATGGAAGCAGATTTTGAGTATTATTTGGTGATGATAATTTTTGGAGGCGTTGGAATTTTATTTTTCGTATATCCCTTTTCAGGATATATAAAACCCTTCAAGATCAATGGCACTACCCTCTTATACTGGGGCGTAGGAGCTTTTTTTGCCGGTTTAGCATTAGCAATGTTATTTCAAAACGGAGTTGTGGTAGAGATCATGATAGCCTTACTCCTTGGAACTATGCTGGTATGGATGGGATTGTCAGAGGTCATAGGCGTCATCACCCACAATATCCCCACGGACGCAGTTCTAACTGATATAGAAAAACACCGTTCAAGACGCGGATACCACTACGAACTTACCTTCAGGATCCCCGGCAAAAAAGATTTATACGAAATTGATTATGTATCATCTGCCAAAAAATTCAAAGTTGGAGAAATCTATACAATCCACATCGCCAAAAAAGGCAATAAAGCATTTATCCATAGACCTTTTTGGTTTATATTCGGCGTATTTGTTACCTTGTTCGGTCTTTTGGTCTACTCACTGATCTTTTCATTATTGCTATGATATAATTCTGCACCTTTTCGAATACTTAGAGGATGCACATCCCAAAAGTTTTCGTGGGTACGTCGATCCGTCCAAGTGCGAAGTCTGCAAATAAAAAGTCAAGTAGAAAATTTATGAACTTTGCAAACTTTATACAGGTTGAATTTTTGATATTATAAAAAGACCGCCATATTTGCCGGTCTGTGATGGTGAGAGATGTTAGTGATTATTCTGTTTGGTTGGCATCAAGCGATTCTAGATACTCCTTAACACGCCCATAGTAGATGCGAAGAAACTTATTAGCTCCAGCAGTCATATAGACATAGTAAGGCTTACCTTGAGCACG
>JAEEGI010020977.1_pt1 | contig 13024 bp, 9 predicted proteins | sample 8958751 | NCBI WGS metagenome assembly JAEEGI01 (sample SAMN16246545, study PRJNA631951) | gut metagenome | biome: gut microbiome; feature: rumen; material: KS-attached | host: Bos | place: Iran: Karaj | collected 2018-10
GGATATCTGAGCACCATAGTTTCGGGCTTCGGATTCGGCTTTGTCGCCCAGCACTATGGCTGGAATGCCGCCTACATTACGATTTTCGTATGTGCAGTTATAGGCTTGGTCACCGTACTTACCATCTGGGGTGCCAAGGCTACCGGATATACAGAGGAAGATCTGCATCAAAAGGCATAATTATGAAAAAGTTATTGTTTATCGCCGCAAGCCTTGCTCTGAGTCTTTCCACCTTTGCAGCCAAGGTGCTGCCTCCTGAAGTCAAGGGTAGCGTAACAGATACCGACGGCAAACCTATTGCCGGGGTCGTCGTTTCGGACGGCATCCAGGTCGTGCTCACCGATGCAGAGGGCAAGTACTGCTTTCCACGTATTCTCGAGGCATATTACGTGTTTATAAGCATCCCTTCGGAGTATGAGATTCCGATCCGCCAGGGACAGCCCGTGTTCTTCAAGAAACTCGAGGACAGGCCTGCGTATAATTTTGTGCTTAAGCCCCTTAAGGGTGGTCCGGAGAAAGATTTCAACCTCTTCCTTATGGCAGACCCTCAGTGCCAGTGGATATGGCATGTCAAAAGGCTGCGTCAGGAGGGCATAGCCGATATCAAGGCTTATGCCCGCAAATGCAAGGGGCCCGATTATGCCATAACCCTAGGCGATATAGCTTATAGCGAAGGACACCGTAATACCAATTATCTTCTGCCGGTAATCCGCAGCGAATTCGATGCCGGCAAGGTCGGTATGCCGGTGTTCCAGACCATAGGCAACCACGACTTCGAATATCCTCTGACGGCCCTCGAAGAGGGGAGCCCCACCATTTCAATGAGGCGTAACCGTTATTTTGAAGACATGTTCGGCCCCGCAAACTATTCGTTCAACAGGGGAGATGCGCACATCGTGTCGATGTTCAATGTGTGTTTCGAAACCTTCGGCCATCCCGGCAAGTACCACGGCGACTTTACCGAGAGCCAGGTAACCTGGCTGGAGAAGGACCTTGCTGCGGTCCCCGCAGGCAAACTGATTATCCTGTGCGTGCATATTCCTTTCGAGGGCGCCGTCAACAAGTCGCCCAACATGGCCAAGGTGCTGGATATCCTGGGCGCCCGTGGTAATTCCAGAATAGTCAGCGGCCACACTCACACCATCAAGCATATTCATTATCCCAACGGAGTCAGCGAATTCGTTGCCGGCGCTATGTCGGGCAGCTGGTGGTGGAGCAAGAACTGCGCGGACGGAACTCCCAACGGCTATGCCGTATGGAAGATCAGCGGCAACAAAGTGGTTTCCGACATCTACAAAGGCCAGAATTTCAAGGATACTTACCAGATGCGTATTTACCGGGGTGATGCCGAGTTCGGAGGCGGATACGAGAAATTCCGCCTGGAGCATGGCGGCAATACCATTCTGGTCAATGTCTGGAACTGGGACGAAGGCTGGCGTTCCAAAGTTTACGAGAACGGCAAGCTGTGCGGCGAACTCGAAAAGATGCCGGTCACCGGAGAGTATGAAGCGCCTTATAATGGTAGCAAGGATTGGTGGGCGATAGGATACAACGTGGGCGTGGTCGGGCGCGGCCATATCCAGGGCAGTACCCGTAACAATTACTGCTCAAAGAATTACCACATGTTCAAGTATGTCCTCAAGGATCCCGCGGCCAAAATCAAAGTCGAAGTGTTCGACAATTCGGGACGTAAGTTCAGCTGCAGCAAAATCACTACGGCTGAAGATTACGCCACTCTGGCTGAGCGTCCGAAATATCCCGTCGAACCTTCCTGGGAGGAATAAGGGGGTATAATCAGATAAGTTTTATTCCGGCCCGACGACAAGCTGCACGCTGCTGCTCGGGCCATATGCTTGCCTGTATCTCACCGATGTGAGCCTTCTGCAGGAAAAGCATACAGAGCCTCGACTGGCCTATACCGCCGCCGATGCTGAGGGGAAGCTTTCCGGAGAGCAGAAGGGAATGGAAGTACAAGCTTTCCCGTTCAGTCTTCCCGCTGATGGCAAGCTGCCGGCGCATTGACTCTTCGTTGACCCTGATACCCATGGATGAAACCTCAAACGCCCTGCCCAAAATAGGATTCCATACCAGCAGGTCACCGTTAAGGCCGGTAAAGCCGTCTTCGTTCGGAGTGCTCCAGTCGTCGTAGTCAGGCGCTCGCAGGTCATGCGGCTCACCGTTGGAAAGAGCTCCTCCGATGCCAATAATGAACACGCTGCCGAATTTGCGGCATATTGCATCTTCCCGCTCCTTTGCTGTCATGCCGGGATACATCTGAAGCAATTCTTCGGAATGGATGAAATGGATGCTCCGCGTGAGGAATGGGCGCAGCTGAGGATAGCAGGTGCAGATAAACTCTTCGGTGTCAAGCATCGCGGAATAAATCTGGCGTACTATGCGCCTGAGGAAGCCCAGGTTGCGGTTTGATGCCGTGATGGTCCTTTCCCAGTCCCACTGGTCGACGTAGAGCGAGTGCAGGTTCCCCAGGCTCTCGTCGGCCCGGATGGCGTTCATATCGGTGTAAATGCCGTGCCCGGGGCGTATTTTGTACTCCGACAAAGACATTCTTTTCCACTTGGCCAGTGAGTGGACGACTTCTGCCCGGGCGTCATCCAGGTCTTTTACGGGGAAGGATACTGCGCGCTCTACGCCGCTCAAGTCGTCGTTGATACCTTGTCCCTGAAGGACAAAGAGGGGAGCGGTGACGCGGCGGAGCTTTAGCGCCTTAGATAGCGACTGCTGGAAGAAATCTTTGACCAGTTTGATTCCTCGTTCGGTTTCTTCGGGTGTCAGGGCCGATTTGTATCCCTTTGGTATAATCAGGTAGCTCATTTGATTCCGGTAAGGTCACTGTCGTTAAAATAGTCAATCCGCATGGCCTTGCGCACGTCGTCAAGAGTGGCGGCGGCAACTTTGACGGCTTCCTGCGTGCCTTTGCGGAGCACTTCCCACACAGCGGGAAGATCCTTCTCAAGCTCTGCCCTGCGCTTCCGTATGGGCTCGAGAGTGTCGTTGAGGATGGCGGCGAGGAAATTCTTGAGCATCATGTCGCCGAGTCCTCCGGCTCTGTACTGCGCTTTGGCTTCGTCGAGAGAAGAGAATGAAAAACTGGCCTTCTTGCCTACGAAGCATGATGCGAACTTCTCAAAATGCTCGGGCTTGCAGAATGCGTCCAGGTATGTAAAAACCGGATTTCCTTCCACCTTGCCGGGATCGCTTACCTGAAGATGTCCGGGATCGGTGAACATGCCTTTGACCTTGCGCGTCACTTCCTCTTCGGAGTCGGAAAGGTAAATACAGTTACCAAGCGACTTGCTCATCTTGGCCTTGCCGTCGGTGCCGGGGAGACGAAGGCAGGCTGCATTGTCGGGGAGGAGAATTTCCGGCTCTACAAGCGCTGGACCATAGACGGAATTGAACTTGCGGACTATCTCCCTGCATTGCTCGATCATAGGCTCCTGGTCTTCGCCAACAGGCACCGTCGTGGCCTTGAAAGCAGTAATGTCCGCAGCCTGGCTGATAGGGTAGCAGAAAAAGCCTACCGGGGTCCCCGCCTTGTTGTCGGAGCCGTCGTCGGTCTCGGAAAAGCCGCGCAGTTTGATTTCCTGCTTTACGGTGGGGTTGCGTTGCAGCCGCTGCACTGTAACCAGATTCATATAGTAGAAAGTCAGCTCGGTCAGCTGGGGTACCATCGACTGTATGAAAATGTTGACCTTGGAAGGATCCAGTCCTGCGGACAGATAGTCCAGGGCAACCTGAATTATGTTCTGACGCACTTTTTCGGGGTTGTCGGCGTTGTCGGTAAGCGCCTGGGCGTCTGCTATCATTATGAATATCTTGTCGAAACCTCCCTGGTTCTGGAGTTCGACTCTGCGGCGGAGAGAGCCTACGTAGTGGCCCAGATGGAGCCGGCCGGTCGGGCGGTCGCCCGTTAGGATAATCTTTGACATATTGCTACTTGTACCATTGGCAGGACTTTTCGTTGCCTGCTATCCATATTGTATCGCCTTCCGAAAGCCTGAAATCGGCTCCCGGATTGGCTATTATTTTATCGTTGTGAAGTATGCTGATAACTGTACATCCTCCCTTGCGCATCTCAGCCTCGCGAAGTGTCTTTCCGGTGAGGAACGAGTCTTCTTTCAAGACTATTTTAACCACATCGAAGCCGGAACCGTCGTTGCCCTCGTCGTATCGTCTGACGTTTTCGTGCAAAATGCTCTCGAAGGCTTCAAGCTGGGCGGGCGTTCCTACAGCAACCAGTTTGTCATAAGGGAACACCGGCTCTTCGCCGGACGGAATCTCTATACTGCGGGAGCCGCGCTGGATCTTTATGATATTAACGCCTGAAGACTTCCTGAACGGCATTTCCTTCAGGGTCTTGCCTATGTATGTAAAGTCGGGCGATATCTCCACGGTTTCGGTGCGTATATCGTAGCGGGACATCTTTTCCTTCACCGAAGATGCTACCGGGCGCTCTTTCTTTTCCTGCTCTTCCTTGGCGTTCAGATTTTCCAGGAAACGTTTCTCCAGCCCCGACAGGAGGCTGCTGGCGAAGAACTTGGCCATAAGGAAGACCAGTATGCCCAAGAGTATGGCTATCAGTATGCCCCAGCCGCCCAGGGTGAAATAGCTGGTGATAGCGGCAATGAGAAAACTGATGCCTATGAGGATGCGGAGGAAAAGAAGCGACAGGATCGGCCACTTGTTGGAAGGCCTGGCTTTGAGAAGCTTAGAGGCGTGGGGCTTGATCTTGCCGGTGGTGACAACAAGTCCGTAAAGGAAAGGAATCATCACCAGTAGGGTAACACCAAGGCATATGGCTTTTCGTGCCGTCTCTCCCAGGAAAGGCAGCAGGCTCTCGCTCAGGCGGGGCAGAAGGGTGCGGGAAAGGATAAGGAGGGCGACCAGTACAACGCTGTACAGCACCACGCGTAAGGCATAGCTCTTGAGCAGATTGCCCCACTCGTTGCTCTCGGCCGACGAGGCCTTCTGCGTGTCGGAATTTGAAGAATTGATTTTGGCCAGGAAGGAAGGAGGCAACTTGTGCTGCAGCCATTTGCTTACCGGGTCTCCGGCCTTAATCATGTAAGGAGCTCCGAAAGTGGTGAGCACCGACACGGCAATGACCACCGGATAAATGAATTCCCGCATGACCCCCAGGCTGCATCCGAGGCTGGCGATGATGAACGAAAACTCTCCAAGCTGGGCCATACTGAAGCCGACGTGCACCGAGTTGTCAAGCCCCGCTCCGGCCAAAAGAGAACCGGTGGTGGAGAAAGTCAGCAAGCCAAGCACTGCAACGACGGCCAGAATGAGAATCGTCACCCAGTGGGCGCCTATCACGGCGGGGTCGATCATCATGCCCACGGATACGAAGAAAATGGCTCCGAAGAGGTTCTTGATGCCGGTCAGCAGATGCTCGATCCTTTCTCCTTCAACTGTCTCGGCAAGTATGGAGCCCATCACGAAGGCGCCCAGTGCCGACGAAAAGCCTGCAGTGGTTGCAAGCGCCACCATTCCGAAGCACAGGCCTATGGATATGATCAGCAGTATTTCGTCGTTCAGGTACTTCTTAGCCTTTCGGAAAGCGATGGGGATGACGTATATTCCCACCAGGAACCAGAGTATCAAGAAGAATGCGAGGCGCACCAGGCTGAAAATCATTTCGCTTCCCGAGAACTGTCTGGATACGGCAAAGGTCGACAGCAGAACCATGAGCAGCACGGCAATCAGGTCTTCGACCACCAGAGTGCCGAAAATGAGGGTGGCGTACGGTTTCTTCTTAAGCCCTAAATCATCGAAGGCCTTGATTATCACCGTGGTGGAGCTCATTGACAGCAGTCCGCCAAGGAAGATGCTTTCCATCATGCTCCAGCCAAGGGCGCTGCCTGTGACAAGCCCTGCTATGAGCATCCCGAGGCAGATGGTGCCGGCCGTTATGAGAGCCCGGCTGCCTACTTTGAGAAGTTTCTTGAAACTGAACTCGAGTCCCAGGGCGAAAAGCAGGAAGATGATGCCTATCTCCGACCATTGTTTGACCGATTCAGTGCTGCTTATGACAGGGAAGAGCCCCAGATGGGGGCTCACGATGAACCCGGCTATTATGTAGCCCAGAATCAAAGGCTGCTTGAGCGCCTTTGAGATAACTGTGAATATACCGGCTGCTATGAGTATCAGCGCCAGTTCGGCTACAAGGTGGAGTTCTTCTGACATTTAATGAGATACTCTGCTATTTGTACGGCGTTGAGTGCCGCTCCTTTGCGTATCTGGTCACCCGACAGCCACAGGGTTATTCCGTTATCGTTAGCCAGATCCTTGCGTATGCGTCCTACATATATATCGTCTTTGCCGGCGGTAAACAGGGGCATGGGATAACTCTTTTGGGCAGGGTCGTCCTGAACGGTAATGCCTGGAGCGGCTTCCAGGGCCTCGCGTACCTGCGCGGCAGAAAGAGGCTTTTCGGTTTCGATCCAGACTGCTTCCGAATGGGAGCGGAGAGCCGAAATCCTTACGCACATGGCGCTGCAGCGTACGTCGGAGTGAAGAATCTTACGGGTTTCGTTGAACATCTTCATCTCCTCCTTGGTATAGTCGTTGTCGGTGAATACGTCAATCTGGGGGATGACGTTGTAGGCCAGCTGGTAGGCGAATTTATCTATCGTAACAGGTTCTCCGGCTGTAATCTGGCGGTACTGCTGCTGGAGCTCGGCCATGGCCTGGGCGCCGGCTCCGGATGCCGACTGGTAGCTTGCGACGTGTATGCGCGTAATATGAGAAAGCTTCTCTATGGGCTGGAGCACGACGACCATCATAATGGTGGTGCAGTTGGGGTTGGCAATGATCCCGCGGGGCCGTACGAGCGCGTCGGCGGCGTTGCATTCAGGCACTACAAGGGGAACGTCGGGGTCCATCCTGAATGCGCTGGAGTTATCTATCATTATGGTGCCGTAACGGGTGATAGTATCCGCGAATTCACGGGAAGTTCCGGCGCCGGCGGAGGTGAACGCAATGTCGATATCTTTGAAGTCGTCGTTGTGGCTCAGGAGTTTGACTTCGATCTCCTTGCCACGGAAAGTATACTTGCGCCCGGCGCTGCGCTCCGAGCCGAATAAAACCAGTTCGTCAAGGGGGAAGTTCCTTTGTTCCAATACTTTAATGAATTCCTGACCAACGGCGCCACTTGCGCCAACGATTGCAACTTTCATTTGTGTGACTACTTTAATTTTTCAAATATAGCAACATTTATCGGGACACCAAAATTTACGTGTGAAGCCCGCTTCACAGCGGGCTTCAACGGTTAGTTAGTAGTGTATACCTTTAGAAGGTTAATTATTGTTGGTTAGAATAGTTGTTGATTTCCGAGTACAAAGATAATGCAATTTTTGATATTGACAATACTTTTTTACAAAATAATTTAAAAAAAAGATTTTTAATTTTTAAAAAATTTTATAAATTATCATCTAACAGCTCGGGTCTCAATAACTTAGTCCTTTCAAGAGCCTGTTCATCCTGCCATGCACGGATGAGTTTGGGGTTACCGCTCAGCAAAACATCCGGGACTTTCCACCCGTTGAACTCGGCGGGACGGGTGTAAACGGGAGGGGAGAGCAGGTTGTCCTGGAAACTGTCCGACAGGGCGGAGGTCTCGTCCGTAAGCGCTCCGGGAATGAGCCGTACTATTGCGTCGGCAACTATGGCGGCGGGAATCTCGCCCCCGCTGACCACATAATCGCCGACAGAAATCTCGCGGGTGATAAGATGCTCGCGTATACGGTGGTCTATGCCTTTGTAGTGCCCGCAGAGGATTATGATGTTTTCTTTGAGCGAGAGTTCGTTGGCAATGGGCTGGCTGAACCGTTCGCCGTCAGGAGACATGTAAATGACCTCGTCGTAGCTGCGTTGGGATTTCAGCTCCTCAATCATCCGGAACACGGGTTCGACCATCATAACCATGCCGGCGTCTCCGCCGTAGCTATAGTCGTCCACGTTGCGCCTGGGCCCAATGCCGTATTTGCGTAGGTTGTGGACATGGATTTCAACCAGGGAGTTCTTTATGGCGCGTCCCACGATCGAATGACCCAGAGGGCTTTCCAGCAATTCGGGGACGACACTCAAAATATCTATACGCATATCATTTTAGCTTAGAGATACAAAATTAACATTTATTTGTTAAATTTGCGGTAATGAAAAGGATTCTTCTCCTGGCACTTTGTTGGATTTTCTGCCTCCAGGCTTGCTCGGCATCGGCTCCTGTCCAATATAAAATTAAAGTCGTGGCGGAATACAACCACGATACTTCCGCTTATACGCAAGGACTGTTCTTCGATGGCGGCACCCTTTATGAAAGTACGGGCCAGTGCGGCGAGAGCAGCTTCAGGGTGGTTGACTACAAAAGCGGCAAGGTGCTGCGCAAACTTGATTTCGCGCGTAAATACTTCGGCGAGGGCTCGGTGTTCTTTAAAGGCAAGCTTTATATGCTTACCTGGACTAACAAGGTAGCTTTCACCTATGATGCCGGGAGCCTGAAATACATAAAGACTTATTCTTATCCCCGCGAGGGCTGGGGGCTTACCACCGACGGCAAGTCGCTGATCGCTTCGGACGGCAGCTCCACCCTTTATTTCATGGATGAGAACTTGAAAGTCAAGCGCAGCCTGAAGGTTACCATGGACGGCCGCCCGGTGCGTTTCCTGAACGAGCTTGAGTGGATAGACGGCCGTATCTGGGCCAATGTTTACACCACCGATATGATAGTAATCATAAATCCCTCGAGCGGCAATGTGGAGGGGATGGTGGATTGCACCGGACTGCTCCCCAAAAAACTCCGCAAGCCCGACACCGATGTCCTTAACGGTATAGCATATCTTGACGGCCGGGTTTTCCTTACCGGCAAAAACTGGCCTAAATTATATGAAGTAGAATTAGTTAAGAAATAAATGCTATATTTGCATTCTAATATTTAATAAAATATCTCCATTATGAGTGAAACAAACATTCCTGAAGAGGTCCTCGCGGCAGCTTCAGACGTAGAAACCAAAGAAAGCGAAGTTATTGAAACCGCAGCAGTTCAACCCGAGGTAGAAGCGGAGGCCGAAAGCGCACCCCAAACCGAAAGCGCCCCTCAAGCCGAAAGTGCAACCGAAGTTGCCGAGGAAGCCGAGGCCGGTGCCAAGGCGGAAAGCCTTGTGGACAAGACCCTTGCCGAACTGTCCGAGATGTTCCGTTCCCTTAAGGAAAGCGCAGACAGCATGATGCGTTCCAAGGAGGCCGAAAACATAAAATCTGCGTTCTACAAGCTTCTGGGCAAACTTAAAGGAGAAAATCCTGACGTTGCCACCTCGCTTTCAAATCCTTTCGAGGCGGTAGAAGAGAACTTCAAGGCCGTGTATGCCGACTACAAAAAAGAAAGGGCGGAATTCAACCGTCAGCAGGAGGCAAAGCGCGAAGAGAATCTACTCACCAAGAAGGCAATCATAGATGAACTCAAAGCCCTGGTCGAGAAGGAAGAAGATGCAAGCGCATCGTTCCCGGCTTTCCGCGAGTTGCAGAACCGCTGGAGAGAGGCTGGCCCGGTGCCCGTCAACGCATACAGGGACATCAACGATACCTATCAATTTTACGTAGAGAAGTTCTACGATATGGTCAAGATCAGCCGCGACCTCCGCGACCTTGACTTCCAGAAGAATCTCGAGGCTAAAGAAAAGTTCTGTGAGGCGGCCGAAAAGCTGGCCGAGAACGAGAATGTGGTCAACGCTTTCCACGAGCTCCAGAAGCTTCACGAGCAGTGGAAGGAGTTCGGTCCCGTTGCCAAAGAGAAGAGAGATGATATCTGGAATCGCTTCAAGGCTGCCACGGCTGTTATAAACAAGCGCTATCAGGCTCATTTCGAGGGCCAGAAAGAGGAGCAGCTTGCCAACCTCACTGCAAAGCAGGCTCTTTGCGAGCAGGTGGAAGAAATAGCTGCCAAGGAAATCAACTCTTCCAGCGAGTGGAATGAGCAGTCACGCAAAATCCAGGAACTCCAGGAAGAATGGCGTAAGATCGGTTTTGCCACCCGCAAGGAAAACCAGAAGATCTACGACCGCTTCCGTGCAGCCTGTGATGCGTTCTACGGTCACAAGCGTGACTACTACAACCAGTTCAAAGACTCGATGAACGCCAATCTTGACAAGAAGATGGCCATCATCGAAAAGGCGGAGGCCCTCAAGAACAGTACTGAATGGAAGAAAGCTACCGATCAGTTCATCGAGCTTCAGAAGGAGTGGAAGGAAATAGGTGCCGTGCCCCGCAAGAAGAGCGAGCAGATTTGGAAGCGTTTCCGTGCCGCCTGCGACGAGTTCTTCGCCGAGAGGGACAAGAACGCCAAGCCCGAGAACGATTTCTACGGAAACCTGAAGGCCAAGAAGAAGCTCATCGAAGAGGTCCAGGCATATGTCGTGTCGGAAGACGAGGCTGCTAACGCCGAGGCCCTCCGCTCCTTCAACGAGCGCTGGCAGGCCATAGGCCACGTGCCTTTCAAGGAGAAGGACGCAGTGAACGATGCTTACCGCTCCGCCATCAAGGAGAAGTTCCCGCTCAATCCTTCACGCAGGGCTCAGGGCGGCAGGCCCCAGAGAGGTCCCCGTACCGAAAAGGATATCCTTATGGATAAGTACCGCCAGCTGCAGCAGGATGTCACTACATACGAGAACAATATCGGCTTCTTTGCCGCATCCAAGAACTCCGAACCTCTCATCAAGCAGATGCAGGAGCGTATCGAGCAGGCCAAGGCAGAACTTAAGGAACTCGAGCAGAAGATACGCCAGGCTGAGGAGGGCGCCGAATAATGGACAAGAATACAGTAATCGGCTTTATCCTCATAGCGCTGACGCTGTTCGGATTTACCTTCTACCAGTCGTCTCGAAACCGTAAACTCCAGGAGGAGCAGCGCAAGCTGGACTCCATCGCCCTTGCCAACGCACCTGTGGACTCTCTTGCCGCCGGTGCGCAGCAAGATATAGCTGCCGGCGTGGAGCAGCAGGTCATCCAGAGCACACCTGCTATCTACAAAGACAGCCTTCTGGAGGCTGCTCACCTTTCCGAAGGTGAAGTTGTGACCCTCGAGAACGATCTTATCAAGATTGACTTTTCTACCAAAGGCGCCCAGCCCAGCAGCGTCCAGCTCAAGAAGTATTCCAGCTATGGCGGCGGAGACCTTATGCTTTTCAAGGAGGGCGGCGCAGAGTACGCGGTTAGCGTTTATACCGGCCAGTACATCCGTACCACCGATTTCAACTTCAGCATAGCCGAAAAGACCGACACTTCTGTAGTATTCCGTCTGCCTTTCGGCGGCGGGGGATACATAGAGCAGAAATACTCTCTCGCTCCTGATGGCTACAACCTGAACAACTTGCTCTCTTTTGTGGGCATGCAGAACGTTATCCCGCGTAACGTGAGCTCGATTGACATTGATTTCAACGTCACCGTGCCCAGGCTTGAGAAAGGTTACAAGAACGAGTCGCAGTATTCCAAGATCGACTATTATTTCGAAGGAGATAAAAAGCCGGCCGAGATTGGCCGCGGACGTTCTTCATCCAAGAGCATAAGCAACCGTCTTAAGTGGTTCGCATTCCAGCAGCAGTTCTTCTCGGCGATTATGTATGCGCCCCAGGAGTTCGCTAACGGTGAGGTTTCGGTGCAGTTCCTGTCCGCCAACGATCCGTCGGCCAACCTGATGGCCTGCAGCGCCAAGATGCGCTCCGATTTCCATCATGGATCCGAAGTCAGCATCCCTTATGAGTTCTACTTCGGCCCCAACCATTTCGGCACCCTCAAGGCCATGGGACGCAAGTACGAGAAAATCATCCCTCTGGGCGGTTCGCTCGTGGGCTGGTTCACCCGTTACGCCATCATCCCTATGTTCAACTTCTTCAGCCGCTTTATCAGCAACTTCGGACTCATCATCCTGCTTATGACCCTGGTCATCAAGATAGTGGTGTTCCCGTTGACATACAAGTCCTTCTCCTCTTCCGCCAAGATGCAGGTGCTCAAGCCTGAGATCGAGAAGATCAATGCCAAGTACCCCAAGCAGGAAGACGCGATGAAGAAGCAGCAAGCCACGATGGACCTCTACAAGCGGGCCGGGGTCAATACCCTTGGCGGCTGTCTGCCCACTTTGCTTACATTCCCTATACTGTGGGCGATGTTCCGCTTCTTCCCGGCCTCTATCGAGCTTCGCCAGCAGCCTTTCCTCTGGTGCGACGACCTGAGCGCTTACGACTCCATTCTGGATTATGGTACCAAACTGCCTATCCTCGGCGACCACCTTTCGCTGTTCGCCCTGCTTATGGCGGTGGTCATGTGGGTCTATTCGAAGATAACCACAGCCAACCAGACCGCTTCCAACGATCCTACCGCTTCATCCATGAAGTTCATGACACTGTGGATGATGCCTATCATGATGTTCTTCATCTGTAATAACCTGTCGGCCGCGTTGAGCTATTACTATCTGCTCTCGCAGTTGATTGCAATTATCCAGACTCTTGTCATCAAGAAGTTCTTCGTACATCCGGAGAAGATTATGGCGCGGCTCAAGGCTACCGAAGGAAAACCTCTGCCCAAGTCTAAGTGGCAGCAGCGTCTGGAGGCCGCCCAGAAGATGCAGGAAGAGCAGCTTCGCGCCCAGCAGAAGAAACGCCGTTAAAATGAGTATAGCACAGAATATTCATGAGATTAAAAAGAGACTGCCATCAGAAGTAAAACTGGTGGCAGTTTCAAAATTCCATCCTCTCGAGGCCATAGAGGAGGCCGTTGCCGCAGGCCAAATGGTGTTCGGAGAGAACCGTCCGCAGGAATTCGAAAAGAAGGCCCTCTCTCTTGAAGGCCGCGGCATCGAATGGCATTTTATCGGGCACCTGCAGACCAACAAGCTCAAGATGGTGCTGCCTTACGCCTCACTGGTCCAGTCGGTCGATTCCCTCCATCTGCTCGAGGCGGTAAATGAATGGGGAGCAAAGAACGGCAAGGTAATCAATGTATTGCTTGA
>JAEEGI010020979.1_pt1 | contig 13023 bp, 11 predicted proteins | sample 8958751 | NCBI WGS metagenome assembly JAEEGI01 (sample SAMN16246545, study PRJNA631951) | gut metagenome | biome: gut microbiome; feature: rumen; material: KS-attached | host: Bos | place: Iran: Karaj | collected 2018-10
CCTTTAACATTCTTATCTTTTGCTAATTTTAATGTATTAGCAGTACCCAATGTATTCGCAAAATTAGTCTCTACCGGATGATCTTTCATAATCTTAGGAGAAGCAGGAGAAGCAGCATGAATTATATAATCAACAGTACCACTATAATTAATAGGCTCTGTAACATCTCCAATAACAGGTCTAATGAAATCTTTTTTCAATAATTCCGGATCTAATTTATTAATATTTCTCATAACAGGAACAATAGTAATATTCTTACCCAATTCCTCATTTAACTTAACTAAAGTATATAAGAAATAACTACCTAACATACCTGTTGCACCAGTAATCATCACAGTACAATTATCTAATTCTTGTAACTTTTTATTCTCTTTGATTATTTGTAAAACATCTTCATCAACTATTTTATTATATACCATTGTTTACTCCTTTACTTTCTTCTTCCCTTTTGAGATTCATTATCTTCACTTAAACTTTGTCCATATTGAAGTGGTTCATTCATACTCATTTGACTATTTTGAGCCATAAAGTAATTTGCAATATCATCTTTTTGCATCAATCCTAATTGAGAAAAGAAATCATCCATATTAGTTACTTTAATATTATTAGGATTTCCTTCTACAATTGCACATTTTTCACCAAATGCTGCAGTCATAAGAGAAGCAGAATCAACTATTCTAGATCCATTATAATCTTTTTCATAAAACGGATCATTTTCTCTAATTAAATGATGTGCATCTAATATATGTCCTAATCTAAAACTTTGTGGTGCTACACCTCTATATAATTGTTTTCTATCAAGTGTAGCTTCTACATGTTTACCATCAAAACTTAATACTGGCGTTTCTTGGAAAGGAATACAAGTAATTGCACTACCATTTTCTTTAACACTTTGTATATTTTCATGTATCTCTCTATCAGTAATATTTGGTCTAACTCCATCATTAATTAATACAATTGCATCATCTGTATTATATTCCCTAGCTTTAGATAATATTTTATATATAGTATCTTGACCAGTATTACCTCCACCAACAATACCATCTTTAGGTACTTTAGTAATATTATATTTATTTAATAAATGTTCTAAATAAGGAATCCATTCATCTATACAACCTATATATATTTCATCTATTTCAGGATGATTTTGAAATTTTTCCAAAGTTTGAACAATTATTTCTTTACCATATATTTTAATAAATTGCTTAGGTATTTCTGCCCCAAATCTTTGACCAGTACCTCCCGCAAATATAATTGCAATATTCTTTTCCATCTTTTTTTCCTTTCTTTGTCTATATATTTTATATTATTTTATATATAAAATCAACTATATCACTAGTCGCATTCTTAGTAGGCCTAACATATTTACCACTAAATTTAACTAAATCTTTCCTATCCTTTTCAGTATACTCAATACCATTAATAATCTCTTCAGGGTTAGAAGATATTACTCCCGGTAACTCTTTATAATAATCAATTGCTAATCCACGTTTAGTACCATAATCATTATAATCATAATTATAAAAATGTATTGGAATATTCTTAACAGCTGCTTCATAAACAACACAAGAATAATCACTTATTACATAATCGCTTACAGATAACATATCTAAAGTAGAAAATTCTTTATCTACAATAATACTATCATTAATATTATCTATTTCAGTCTCATCTAATGGATGTAATTTAATTATTAAATTATATTTTGAATAATCTATTACTCCAATTAATTTCTTTAAAGCTTTTTCTAAACTATTATTATTTTTTCTAAATGTCGGACAATATAATATATTTTTCTTCTTTTTTAACTGCTTATATTTAGCATATATCTTTTTCTTACAATCGTGATCATATTCTTTACTAATTAATAAATCATATCTAGGTAATGGAAAAGTATATATATATTTCTCATCATAATTAAACCCAAGAGATAAATGATCTTTATAGGCATCACTTGAAGCAAATATATAATCATAATTTTTATGCATATTCATCAATTTAGATATTTTTTCACTTCTTCCTTCTTCTAATCCCATCGCACTATATCCAAATTTTTTCATAGTACCCATTGAATGCCATATTTGAATTACTTTTAAGCTCTTCTTATGTTTTAAAATTGAAACACAAATACAATAAGTATCTAAAATAACAACTTTACTAGTCGCAATATGATACATTTGTCTAAACATATGAAAGAAATAACCAATCTTATTGAATATATTACCTTCTAATTTCTTACACAAAACAACTACTTTAAAGTCATTTCTTTTTTCAATTTCTTCTCTTAATAATTTAAAATCTATAATTTCTTTATTACTTTCTCTACTGATCATTGTAATTTTATTCTTAGTAGGAAATAATTTAATAAAGAAATATATAATATTCATAATAATTTTAAATAATCTAATTAAAATACTCATAATAATTCCTCTATTCATATTATATCATAACAATAGAAAAAGAATTATTATTTCTAACAATTCTTAATGGTTTAACACTAAATATATACTACAAAAGAAATCATCTTTTTAAAATAATATTTTTTCCATATAATAACTTCTTTCATTTAAACAATTATTTAGACTGATCTTGATATTCTTTGCAAGCTTTATATATTCTTTCACGATTATTAAAATCACTAAAGTAGAAAAATTTATTAGCTCTTTCAACATACTTCTTTTCAATCTTACAATTATTTTTCATATAATTACATAATTTATCAATTATTTCATTTTCTTCCTTACAAACCGGTCCAAAACCAGCTTCATCATAATCAAATACTCCTGTTTCATAATGAGGTGGTAATTGACTAGGATGATAATATACTATAGGTTTTCTTTGATATGCAAAATCAAATTGAACTCCTGAATAATCTGTAACCATTAATGAAGATTCAGTAAGTATCTTTTCATAACTCATATCTCCTGTTGCTGGAATAATATCTACAAAATCATTTTTATCAAAATCATCTATTTGAGCACTAATTGCTGGATGTAATAAATAAGTTAACCTGTAATTACATTCTTTAGCACATTCAATTAATTTCATATTATTAATTAAACTATTATATATCTTATAATAATCACTCTCTTTAAAATTATCATTATGCCCTTTCTTCATATTTGCAATCGAAGAATTAACAATATTTCTTCTCCATGTAGGAGTAATTAAAATATTTCTCTTATCATTTGATTTTAATCCATCATATCTAGCAATACCAGTATAAACTATTTGTGAATCATCATAATCATAATATTTATTTTCTAAATTTTTCTTTTCTAAAGGTGAAATAATACAATATAACTTAATATTATCAAATAATCTATTTTGATATTGAGCTATTTCTTGAATAGTTAATCCATGTTGAATACATATTGCATCTCCATTAAAAATTCCGCTAAAATAAGGAACACCTACATTTATACCACAATATGATTTAACATTCGCATGAGTATCTAATATTATTTTCGCATGTAAACACATAATTCTCATTTTAAGACTTCTATATGTTAATATTCTCTTTTTATTTTGTTTAATAAGTCTTTTATAATCAGGAGCTTCTTTTCTAATGACATAATATATTTCAACATCATTATTATTTAATAAATATTGGTACATATATTCTCCATTATCTCCAGCTTTATAAGTCTTATCAAATGTAACCCATATATTTCTATTTCTTAAGAATGGTTTTGTTATAAAATACAATAATCTTAATATTAATAATTTTCTTCTGGGATCATTTTTTAATTTTGATAAATCAAATAACAATTCACTTTTAAATAATTTTAATAAATTTGGCTTAGATATTCTTATATAACTTTGTTTATTATATAAAACAAAATTTTTATAATGCCAATATGACCATTTAGAATCAGATAATCTAGAATGAATATTGGGATATTCAAAAACTAATGGTACTTCTTTATCACCAATAATCGCATATATTTTCAAATCCCCATAATTATCTTTAATATCTATATTAAAATTAAAACAATATTCTTCTGATACAGTTTTTCCAAATACTTTTAATAATGGATAAAAATAACTTCTTTTATAATCAATTTTTTTATTATTATAAACAATCTTTAATTTTATCTGCTTTAAATCAATAATATCTTTTAAAGAAGTATTACAATCAAAATATAATTTATTATTTTTATAATTAATCGCTTGAACATGTATTATTTCATTATTATTATCTTTAATTTGAGACGTATAATCTTTTCCTTTATACTTATAATCAATCATAATTTTATTATTTTTAACATACTTCTTATTAATGGAATCTACTTTATTATTAAAAATATAAAATCTTAGCCATCTAGGTATTTTAAATAATCTTTTCTCGTTTAATTCAATTAACATTTTATCATCAATATATTCACATAAAGATGAAACACTATTAAAGAATTCATTAATATCTTTGTCTTGTAATACTTTTTTATTACGGTCTTTTGTATTACAATTAGTTTTTTCATAAATCGCATACAATAATACTTCTTTAATATAATTTGGAATTTCATCCAACTTTTCAGCATATGAAATATAATTGTTGATTGATTCTGTATACCACCATTTATTATATTGAATAGAACATTTAGATGTATTAGTTTCAAAAGGATTAGTAGTAATTAAACCATTATTTATTTTTAAATAATAAAAACAATTCTCATCTAATAATAAATTCATAAGCATAAATCTTTTTGTATCATCATAATTATTTTCATCAAATCTATATTCTTTAATTAAATCTGTATTAATAAAATAACTATTAAAATCTAAACTTATAGAATTTGGATACATATCTAAATCAACATAGTTTTTTTTATAAGAATTCATTAAATAACTAGTTTGTGTTTTTGATTCCATATCATAATAATATGAACTAATAGATATTAAAGGATTATTTATATTAGATACCTTCTTAAATACATTTTTATTATTATAATAATTATCACTATCTATAAATGTAATAATATTTCCTTCAGCTAAATCTAATCCCTTATTTAACACTTTTCCTAAAGATTTATCCTTTACAGATAAATAATTAATAGTAAAATTGTTTTTATATTTATTTATTTCTTTTTCAATATTCAAGTAATCTAATATAATTAGTTCTATTTTATTTAAATCATAATTTTGATTAATAATACTCTTTAATAATCTTGGATAATTATCACTCTTTATCTCTACTACAATTGAAAATTTTGTCATAACAATTCCTCCTTACTTATCAAAAATCATTTTAATCAATTTATCGCATGCTAATTCATCTTGAATTAAAATATTTTTATTCTTATATTCTTTTACTTTATCAATATTAAATTTTTTGTTTTTTAATAAATCTAAAACTTCTTCAAAAGATTTACATACATCTCCTGGAGAATCATCTAAATTATTATGTACCCCTCTAATTACTTGATATTCATCTTTATCATAATCAAAGAAAATAATCGGCTTTTCAAATAATGAATATTCATATATTGCAGAAGAATAATCAGTAATTAATATATCAGTAATATAAAATAATTCATTTATATCTTTATAATCTTTAACATCGATAAATAGATCTTTATACTCATCTTTTATAGGTACTTTTTCATCTACAAATGGATGCATCTTAAATAAAACTACATAGTTTTCTTTCTTACAAACTTTATATAATTCTTCAAAGTCTATCTTATCATAATCATAATAAGCTTCTCTTTGTCCCATACCTCTATAAGTAGGCGCAAATAATATTACTTTTTTATCTTTAATAGATGGATATTTTTCATATATCATCTCTTTAGTCTTACTAATTTTATCTTTATCTAAATAACCATCTAATCTTAACATACCTGGTACTAAGAAATGTTCTTTAGTTAAACCAAATACTTCTTGATATGTACTAATTAAAGCATCTGAAGCTACTGTCGCATAATCATAGTTTCTATGCGCAGATATCAAAGGATGTGGGCTTCCTTCTTTACCAAATCTAGAATAACCTACACTTTTAAAACCTACCCCTGCATGCCATACTTGAATTAATTTAGTATTTTTCAATTTAATAACACCAAAAGTAGGTGCATAATCATCTATAAATATATAATCTGCTTTTGCTATTTTTCTAATAGCTTTTAAAAAGTATTTAGGACTAAGACTCCCATTTAATAATTTATTAAAAGAATATGTTAATTTATATTCTTTATCTAAACCTCTTTCTATCATCCTATCACTTAAAGCTTTTAAATTACCTTCTAAATCATCTCTTGTCTCAGACATAAAAAGAATAGTATTACCTTTCTTTCTACTAAACAATAAACATATTTTATAATATAATTTAGGAATTATTTTATATAACTTATCTTTATTAGGCTTATTATTCTTTTTCATATAATTAATATTCATTATTAATTCTAAATTATCATTAATATTAAAAGTAACAATATAAGCAAAAATCTTTCTATAATAAAATACTCTACTTAAATCATCTAATTTTTTACATTCATCTAAACTTATTAATACTGGTTCATCATTATATATAAAAGTCCAATTACCACTATCAATCATAGTATCAGCATAAGCACATGTAATAGGCATTTTTAAAGTATCATTGTCTATATAATCACTACATATTTTCTTTTTACCTATCTTTTCATCACACAAATATAGATCATTTTCTATTCTATGATCAAATTTTATAACTAGATATACTCTTTCCCAATTAATTTTAGTTATTATTAATTTACTCATAAACACCTCAATACTCCTTTAATTATAACTAAAAAAGTTGACAATATCAATGTTTTGACATATAATTAAACGTGCAAATTCCTTGAAACAGCGAATTTAGAATATTATTAAAGTGTCTTTGATAAAAAAGTAACAATGAAGCTGTTCTTTGCGAAACAAAGACTCCCTATAATATGACTAAATTCTTTTCTAGATTTGTAAAATTGAGGGAAGGAGGAATATTATGTCAAGATATACTGGTCCTGAATATAAAAGAAGTAGAGCATTAGGTTTCTCTACAACTGAAACAGGAAAAGAATTATCACGTCGTCCAAATAGACCTGGACAACATGGTGCAGATAGACGTGGAAAATTATCTGATTATGGTACTCAGTTAAAAGAAAAACAAAAAGTACGTTTCATGTACGGTGTTTCTGAAAGACAATTTAAGAAAACTTTCAGTGAAGCTAGTAAAATGAAAGGTATCCATGGTACTAATTTCTTAAAATTATTAGAATCAAGATTAGATAATATAGTTTATCGTATTGGTTTTTCAACTACTCGTCGTGGAGCAAGACAACTTGTTAACCATGGACATGTAACTGTTAATGGTAATAAAGTTGATATTCCATCATATAGATGTAAACCAGGAGATGTAATTTCTTTAAGGGAAAAAGATTTAAATCTAAAGATTGTTAATGAATCATTAGAAAAAATATCTAAAAGAGTTGAATTCATCAATTATGATGAAAATAAAAAATCAGCTACTTATGTTAGATATCCTGAAAGAAATGAATTAAATGCAGAAATAAACGAAGCTGCTATAGTTGAATTCTATAATAAATAAAAAAATAAAAGTCATTCAAATGAATGACTTTTTTTATAATAAAAATTTAATTAATAAAGCAAATAACACAAATAACATTATTAATAGAATTAAATGCATAGATTGTGTTTCTGCAAAACCAGCATCTTTCTTTTGATTCTGATTATTTAGTTGTAATTTCTTTGGAGGATTATCATTCTTATTCATAATAGGAGTAAATGCATGTTCACTATTATCTTTAAACATATCATCCAATTCTCTTTTTTTAACATCAAATTTTTGCTTTTCTTTTAAATTACCTTCAAAATTCTCAACTAACAAAGTCTTACTATTATTCTCATCTCTAAATCCATCTTTTAAAGTTATATTTTCTTCTTTTTTAGACATATTATCATTTTTAATCTCTTCTAAATTAATATCCTTTTTCGCATCATAATTCATACCATGAAGAGATCCATCATCCATATGAATAGTATCATAATTTTCTTTAATAGTAGTATCCAATTCTTTATAATCATCAATTGTCATATTAAAATCTTTTTCATTTCTCTCTTCTTTAGGTATAGATTCTTTATACATATCAAATACACTATTTTTAATAAATATAAAATCATCACTACCCATATCATTCTTAGTTAAATTAACATCAAAATTAGGTATTTGATTAATCGCATCTTGTAATTCTTCTGGAGTATTAGCTTTAGCTATCAACATTAAATTAACATCATGATGATTTAATTCAACTACATCTTCCTTTTTCTTTTCTTTCACAATATCTAAATCAGGAAGTATTTCATCACTTTGTACTATACTACGTAAATATACTTCTACATCTTCATTAATACCTTTAATTTTATCTAATAATGCTAAATCCTTATTATCTATATACTTTTCTTCTAATTCATGAATAACATTATTAGGTAGTTGTATACTATCATTCTCATATAATAATCTTTGTACTAATTCAATATGTTGTTTAACAAATTCATTCTCCTTTTTTATATCCATATGTTAAACCTCCATTTCTAATTCTTCTATAAAACAATTAGGTATATCAAAATCTCTTAAATTACTTTTCAAATCTTTATTAATAATAATAGAATGTAATGCTCTTACTGGAGAAGCATGAGTTACTATTAATACATTCTCATATCCTTTTCCTTTTAAATCCTCTAGAAACTCTCTACATCTATCAAATAATGTTTGTATTCTCTCTACCCCCATATCAGTATAATTCTTTTCATAATCCCAATATAAAGTAGCATCATATTCACTAAAATCTTTTCCTTCTAATTTGCCCATATCTCTTTCTATTAATCTTTTATCAGGAATAGTTTTTACTCTATCTCCAATCATTATAATTGCTGTCTCAACACATCTAGCTAAAGGAGACATATAACAAACATCAAAATCCATATCTTTTACTTTATTTTTTAATTCAACCGCATGCATAATACCAATCTTAGATAATTTATTATTCTCTAATCCTTGAATTTTATTATCAGTATTATTTTGAGTTTCTGCATGTCTTACTAAAGTGATTTTCATATTATTTAGACTCCAATATTCTTAATGCATCACTAAATGTAATAAATTTAGTTAAATAGTTTTTATTATAAGATGAATAACCTATAACTCTATATTTACCATCTACTATTATAATATCATTAAAATATGTATCACTACTACTACCTAATTCTTTAGTAACTATAACATTCAAATCACTATCGTATTTACCTATTAAGCCATCATATTGTTTATTCTCATTAATAGTACCAATAACTATAATATTATTGTTATCTATATCTAAAGTATTATATCTAGAAGCCTTATCATTTGAATAAACTACTTCCTTTTTTCTCTTTAGATCAGTACTATATTTAACTAATAATGCATTACCTAAAGAATTATCTTCTCCTTTAGCTTTTCTATTACCAGTAATATATAAATAATCATTATAATAAACAATACCTGTAAATCCCAAATTATCAGTATATTTATATATACTATCTTTAATTAATTTACCATTATTATCAAACTTACATAAAACAGAAATATTCTTTTTATCAATTCCTACTACATAGTAATAATCATCTACTTTAATTAAATCTTTAAATTTTGCGTTAGATTTATCTCCATAATTACTCTTCCATATAATATTACCTGTCTTATCATACTTAATAATATAAGCCCCTCCATCTTTATTAGTATCTGATATAGAATAGCCTACTGCTACATAACCATCTTCTTCTTTAATAATGCCTGTAAAAGATGAATTTATCGCATCTCTAAAATCTTTTTCAAATAATATATTTCCCTCTAAATCATATTTAACTATTAAAGCTCTTCTAATATTATTCTCATTATCATTTTTACTTTTCTCATAAGAACCTACTACTACATATCCATCATCATCTTCTACTATATCTAGAAAAGCACTTTTATACCCTTTGTTATATAATTTTTCAGTTACTTTATTTAAATCTTTATCATAAATAGTAATTTTACCTTTTTCATAGTATTTATCATTATCATTATTACTACCAACAGCTACATATTCACTTTTATTATTATAAATAAATGAATTAGTACCATCAAAATATATATTATTATCTTTAGTAAAGAAGAACAAATAAACTATATAGACTAGTTCAACAACTAAAACTATTACAATAAAAGTCATTAATAATTTTAAAATTTTAATATTCTTCTTATTCATACAGTCATTCTCCTAATTATATTGTAACAAATAAAGTCCAAGTATTAAAGTAAAACAAAAAAAGAAGACAACTAATGTGTCTTCTTTTTGTAAATATGTACAATTATTTAACACCAATATAGTATTTTTTCTTTCCTCTTCTAATTATCAAATATTTATCATGTAATAATTTATCTTTAGAAACAGTATAATCTAAATCAGTTTGTTTTTCACCATTTATACTAATAGAACCTTGTTGTATAAACTCTCTTGCTTCCCTTTTACTCTTTACTATTTCCTCTTCTACTAATAAATCAACTATATTAATATTATCTTTAATTTTAAATGTACTTATACCTTTAAATGCTTCTGCAATTTCTTTTTCAGATAATTGGCCAACATTACCTGTGAATAAAGATTCACTAATCTTTACCGCACTCTCATATGCATCCTTACCATGTAAATCAGTAATAATTGCTTCAGCAAGTTTTTTGTGGGCAAGTCTTAATTCAGGTTTTTCATTATTTGTTTTTTCTATTTCTTCAATTTCCTCTTTAGTTAAGAATGTTAATTTCTTAAGATACTCTATAATCATAGAATCTTCTAAATTAATTAAATATTGATACATCTCATAACTAGATGTTTTATTCTCATCTAACCATAAAGCATTACCTTCAGTCTTACCAAACTTTTTACCTTGTGAATCAGTGACAAGAGGCATAACCATACCGTAAGCTTCTTTATCTATTTTCTTTCTTATTAATTCAATACCAGCAGTAATATTACCCCATTGATCAGATCCAGCAACTTGTAAAACACAATTTTTATTCTCATATAACCATAAGAAATCTAATGCTTGTAAAATCATATAAGAAAACTCTGCATATGTAATACCAACATCTAATCTAGATTTAACATGATCTTTAGCCATCATATAATTAATATTAAAGTATTTACCATAATCTCTTAAGAAATCGATTACATTAATATCTTTAGTCCAATCCCAGTTATTAACAACTTCAAAACCAAAGATTTTCTCTGCTTGTTTTTTAAGACCTTCAATATTTTTTTCTACTTCTTCTTTACTAATTAATGGTCTTTCTGAGTCTGGTTTAGGATCTCCAATTAATCCAGTAGCTCCACCAACTAATAATATTGGATGATGACCAGCTTTAGCCATTCTCTTACATATCAAAAATGATGAATAATGTCCAATATGCATAGAATCCGCAGTAGGATCTGTACCTATATAAAGTGTTAATCCACCTTCATTTAACTTATCTATTAATTCAGGACTACTAATCTCTTGAATTAATCCACGCCATTGTAATTCTTCATAAAATGTCATAATTTCTCCTCCTAACAAAAAATAACTATAACTAAGGGCGAAATTAACCGCGGTACCACCTTATTTATAGTTATTATTACTATCTCTTATAGTTAACGCCTATTAACGATTTTTCTCCCAGTATGTATTTCATATTTTATTATTATCTTAGTTTTCACCAACCACTAAGTCTCTATAAGTAATAATAAATACTACTTTTACCTTTCACCGAAAACAAACATATTATATCACAAAATTATTAATTAGTCTTGTTTTTTTTCACTTTTTACTGTTTTTTCTGCTTTTTTTGGTTTATCTTCTTTTTTTTCTAATCTATCAATAACATCCTTAGCAACTACAACAGCTTTTTCTCTAACTTGATCAGCAGCATCTCTTACAATAGGAGTTCCCTTTTCAATAGCTAAAGAAACTAATTCCTCAGTTTTATTTTTAATATTAGTAGCATATTTCTTAGCTACAACAGCTGCTTTTTCTCTATCTAAATCTTCAAAATCATCTTGAATTTCTAATATTTTATCTTGGAAGTTTCTTTTTACTTCTTCTTTATCAATTTTATTAACTTGTTCTTTTAAATATTCAAGTCTTTCTTTTAAAGCCTCTCTATTTTCTTTACCAGTTTTTTTAGAAAGTAACATTCCTACTCCCACACCAACTAGTGTACCTAAAGCAAATTTTCCTACTCCAAATCTTTTCTTCTTATTTTTTCCCATATCAATAATCCTCCTCCTTATATTTTTTCTTTTTCTTACTAAATACTTTAGAAATTAGACCAACTGCATTAGTTACAATACTATCAGTTACCATTGAAACACCATCAGTTATTTTATCAATAGTTTATATAACTCCATTTACTGATTCCATTTTGGCATTAACATCATCTACAAGTCTATCAACTTTATTAAGTATACTAATACATCTAATACCTAAAACTATTAATACAACAAGTAATACAACACCAGCAATTAATAATAATATTGTTAAGAAAGCATTAACATCCATCATCATATCATCCCTCCTTTTCTTGATACATTGAATCAATTAAATCAAATAAATTATCATCACTTTCATCATCTACTTCGTTCTCATTATTAAAGTTAGCTCCAATAATATCATTCTCATCTACTTCTTCAACATTCTTTTCTTCTTTAACTTTCTCTTCCGTTATTTCCTCTTCAGGAATAGCATCTTCAACTTTTTCTTCTACCTTTTCTTCTTTCTTTTCTTCAATTTTTTTCTCTTCTTTCACTTCTTCTTTTTCTTTTTTCTTAACAGGTTCAGAAAGTTCTTCAGGTTCATGTTTTACATCTTCCAATATTTCCCTTCTCTTTTTCTCTAAAGAAGCATCTTTATAATCAACATTATATTCTAATCCTAAATCATCATAATATTCAACCGCATCACCAACAGTTATTTCTTTAACTTCTGGTTTAACAT
>JAEEGI010020980.1_pt1 | contig 13023 bp, 11 predicted proteins | sample 8958751 | NCBI WGS metagenome assembly JAEEGI01 (sample SAMN16246545, study PRJNA631951) | gut metagenome | biome: gut microbiome; feature: rumen; material: KS-attached | host: Bos | place: Iran: Karaj | collected 2018-10
GACAAGCCGGAGTTGACGTGAGACATGGAATGGCTCGGATGGCTGGACTCGAACCAGCAACGGCCGCATTAACGGTGCGGGGCTCTACCATTGAACTACATCCGAATGGTGGTGGCGGAAGTCGGATTCGAACCGACGTCATGCAGCTTATGAGGCTGCCGCTGGCAACCACTCCAGTCGATTCCGCTCTTTGTCAAGAGAGCTTTGCAATGCCTTGCCAGGTTTTGCAATTGCTCCCAAATCACGACATCCGCATAAACGCATCCCGCAAAGAAGCGTTACACCCTTTGCACGGCTTTTCGCTCTTTTGCGAGGCCGCGATGGCGGATGATGCGCACGAAGCCGGGCGAGACGCCGAACTCACGCGCGACCTCCGCCGTGGTGCGTCCGCCCGACGTGCACGCCTCGAAGATCGCCCGCGTGCGATCGGAGCAGCGCCAGCCGGACACCGCCCGCGCTCGCGCCCGGACGCGGATCTCGGCCTCCTCGCGCGCCTCCACGACCTGCGATACGACGGCCGGGACCGCGATCTCGATTCCGTCAAGTTCAACGGTCGCGTCGCGACATCGGGCCTTCGCCCGGCGGTGATAGTCGATCACCTGACGGGCGACTTGCGTTTTCAGATACGAACACGTCTCCGCCGCGCTCCGCGCCTGAAAGCCGCCGCTGCGGACGGCCGACACGAACTTGACGAACACGTCCTGCACGGCGTCGTCCGGCTCGTCGCACCCGCGCCGGACGGCATACGCGCGCAGGACGGGCGCGAAGGCGGCGTAGAACGCCGCCCACGCCCGCTCGTCATCCTGCCCGATTTCCGAGCAAATCGAATCATCTATCTTTTCCATGTCTAAAATGCCTTTCGGTTTGGTGGGCCTGGCGGGAGTCGAACCCGCAAAGACCTGCGGTCTGAACGCAGTATGTCTGCCTGTTTGCATCACAGGCCCGATTGGTGCTCCCGGAGGGATTCGAACCCACATGAACAGATGGTTTGGGCATCCGATGTCTGCCTGTTGCATCACGGGAGCGTTGGTGGAACCGGCGGGATTCGAACCCGCACTGTCTTGCACCTCAAGCAAGCGCCTCCTGCCAGTTGGGCTACGGTTCCGTGAGTTGTGAAAGATCAAGGTATGCAAAGAGGCCGGCTCCGCATGCGCGGGGCCGGCCTCTTTTTCCGACTGCTGACGATTCCAGCAGGCTTCAATTGATGAACCCCGAGCAATAGCGTCCAAGCAGCAGATTAAGCATCTGCCGCTCCGCGCGCACTAACTCTAGGTTCTTCTTCATTTGAAAACTCTTTTCCTTCTTGCTTTCACCAGCATAAACGCATTCAACCAGAAAACGTTACACCAGTTTTTACAAAAACTTACAGGCAATAACCGTGCCAACGCCTTTCATCGCCAATTGCCTTGCCACTTGCCTTACAAAACCTATATGGTCTTATAGGCGATATAAATCTATCTCGTGGCGGGTGAGAGGCGGAATCTTTGCGGCGGACGCTGAAAGACCAAAACATCGGCACCATCTGGCAAGCCCGTCGCAGATTTCCTTCACGACGGCAGGACGAATCTGGTCCAGTTCCACCGCATTTGCGTAGTAGTAGCTCTCGCATAACCGCCGCTCGAGTTCGTCAGCGGATGGTAATTTACCTTCTTCCGCTGGTTCCCACCAGAGCGTATAGCCAGCACGGTTGATGTTCGGCGCCAAAACGGCGAACCGTGGCGCGCCATGCCTTTCCGACAGCGCGTTGATGACGGTACCGACAAATGCCGGATGTAGTTTCTCCCCACACAGATCCGACACGCCCCCGCTGCGGTACAAAAACTCGAGGCGCGGCGTCCGTCCGACAAATCCGACACACTCCACCACGTCCCCCAGCCTGTAGTCCGTGAAACCGTTCCCCGTCGTCAGGACAACACCGTAACGCCTTCCAACTTCAAGTCGTTCAATCCCGACAGCCGTTCCGGGAATTGGCTCCGATGTCTCCGAATCGACCGTCTCAAACGCCAACGTGTGCGACGTCACAGCCGCGACACGCTTCCCGAACCAAGGGATCGTGACGACTCCCTCCGTCGCGAGCAGCCCCTTGCCCTCGACCTCAACGCGAGGGAACATCTGCCGCAAGCGGTCGGCATCGCCCTTCGCGAACGCAGCATCCCAACAGCTGATTACCTTGAGATGTGGCCATACCGTCGCATAGTTCCGCGCTGCGAGCCGCTCTCCCAGTTGCGCACCTTCCCGTATTGGGGCCTTGCGAAGTCCTTCGCCCCAGTCTCCCGTTGCCAGCGCATGCGCAAGTTCAGCCGCATGCTCCGTCATGTACTCAAGGATGCGGATGAAGAAGGACGGATGCCACACCGAGACGATTCCCAGTCGGCGCGAAGCGAGCAGCCCGAGCGCGGTGAGACGCAGATGGCACGCGGGGTCGCGCACACCACGCACGATGTCCGACACGGGAAACAGCGTCCGCGTGATCCGACATCTCAACGAGCCAAGATACTCGCGGTCCTCTGCAAACCCGCAACGCGCATCGCCGTCCGCGCCGCGCACCTCGGTGGTCGGCGAAATCGCCCAATAGTGCGTGCAAAAGAAAAGCCCGGGATGGCGGAGATAGAGCGAAGCCATCCACGGATTGACCGCGCGCATGAACTCGCGACGGAGCTGCTCGGTGTACGGTATCAGCTTGTTCGCGCCGGTCGATCCGCTGGTGGGTTCGTAGAGGATGACATCTTCTTCCCGTGTCGGTCTCCGCCGCCGCGCCACGACCGCCTGCGCATGCGTCGGGTTGCGCAGCGCCAGCGCAAAACGGATGGTGTCCGGCAAGGTCGAGGCGAACCAGAGCAAGTTGGAGAGGAACACTTTCATTGTGTACGTTCCAGATGCCATTCCGGATCCGTCGCCTCGATCACGCGCAAACCCAACCGGTTGAGGTTGTCCGTCGCAAGCGGCGCAATGCAACACAGCTCGTCACCGTTCATCCATCCCGGATTCAACGCGCGGAAACGGACGGACTCCGTGTCCATGCGCAGAAGGTCGTCACGGAGTCGGTCTTTCTTTCCCACGAAATGCAGTACTCCAGTCGCTGAATTGTATTCGCGCGGGTATAGCGCGGACGCAACGCGCGCGAGACGCGCTGAAAGATCGGCATCCGCAACAGGCCCCGGTACGTAACGTCTGAAGAAGGTTGGGAGGAAACGGTACGTACGCGCCCCCTTGCTGATGAGAAACCAGTACGCCGTCTCGTCAGGGAACAAGCCCTCCACAAACTTAATCATGTGGCCGAACCCGCCCGCGAGGCCCCATTGTCCGCGCTGGGACGTCTCGACCACCGTGTCCCCGCTGAAGAGAACGCGCGTCTCCGCCACTTCGACGAGCTTCATCGTGGAGAATCCGCATACGCCCGTTCCGCGCAGAAGAATCGCATAATCCTTCTCCGCAAGATCGCGACGGAAATCCGCCTCGTCCGCGCCAAGATAGAACTCCCGATAGAGGCGTTCCATCGCAGCGATGTCCGCTTCGCGGAGCAGGCTTCGGCTCCAAATCTCCACCTTCACGTCCGCGGTCATAGAGCCCCCGCTTCAATGTACGGCACGCCGTGAAGTTCATGGCTACGCCTATCAAATGTGACAGTCAAGAACTCGCTGCCGTAATTGAATCCCCCGAGCGACTTGACAACATTGCACAACGGATCGCTGGCATGGAGTGAGAGGACGATATTCCGACCACAGCACGTCCGTCGCGCCAACTCAACGAGCCCCGAAAAGAGAAATGGGTCATCATTCTCCGCAAGCGCATACGCGAGATACGAACACGCAAACTCTCCGCCAGGCGCAGGGAGACGCGGCCAGCGTGAAAACGCGTTCAAGGCGGGACGGAGCGCGCGGAGGACGAAGTTCCCGTATCCATCGACGAGGATACGCCTCCGAGCACCGTGGTTCCATACGGCCGCAGCGGCTACAATGTGCCCCCCACGACGGATGACGAAAAAATCATCCAGCGACAACCCGGGGGGCAACTTTGCGCCGAACACAGGAAAGAGCTGCCGTCGTGGCGACTCGCGCGCGTAGAATGCGACAAGATCGTCGAATGAGACACGCTCCGGCATGGCGCCACTCTGTCCGGAAAGCGCATAGGTCACGACCTGGCCGCAGGGACTGTACTTCGGCAACCCTACTCGTCCAGACGTGAGGAGTGAACGTCCTTCAGGATTGTCGTCAAGTATAGTCGTAAACGTCAGTACGTTCGGAGATGCCGCCTCCAGATCGGCGATCATCTGGAACCCCCGGAACAAGCCCCAGCCCCGTCGTCCGGCTGCAAAACTTCGAAGTCCGCTGAGGTAACCGACCTTGGACGGTTCGCCGTCAAGATAAAGGCGCCTTGTCGAGCGCGTCCCGCATCCTGCGATGTGCCCGTCTCCGTCCTCCACGACGACGATCTCGCTGTCGCCCTTCAGCGCCTCGGCCGCGGCATATCCCGAAGCGTAGTCGTACCTGAGCCGAACCCACCCCGGCATCGGCACAGCAGCGAGCCGGACGAGTTCCGGCTCGTCTGACGGACGGTAGAGGCGTGCATGCGTCATGCACCCTCCTTGCCCTGTTTTGCCCCACTCCGGGCTTTCAGGATGTGTGGGAAGCGCATGCCGTAGTAGTAACACGGCGGACAGATGGCGCCACTCGGCGTGACGACACCGCTAAAACAACGTCCGAACCGATGGGAATCCAGTCGATCAGGCGTCATCAGGCTGGAGATGGAGAACATCTGGAGATGTTCCCCGTCATCAGATGAATAGCGGAGTGATTTACGCAACATCAGGAGGCGCCGGAGACCGAGCCGACGAAGAAATGCAAGTCCAAAGCTCACTCGCTTGCGCATGCGTGAACCCGGCGGCATGCGATAGAGGTCGGAGGGCAGACCGTCATAATCGCATGTTCTGGCAATCGGCTCGGCAACGCCATTCCTGACCGTCCACAGCACGTAGGCCGCACAATCCGGATTGAGACAATAACCCATGGCGGGTATGCACGGAGATGTACGAAACTCATCCTCGGTCAATCCTGGAACGACGCCCGAGGCGACCATCGTTTTCACGATCGCCTCGCGGTCTACGCTCTCAAGACCCGGGGCAACACGTCCCGACGGCTGATAGCACTGGACATCGTACAACGACATTCGACCGGCACGCGCAATCGAAAACGCGGCCATCTTCGGAATCTCCTGCAGATTGAGCTGACACGCCGTCGTCTCAAGACCGCAGTTCAACTCTGCGGCATCGCAGTTCTCGACCGCGCGCAACTTCAGGTCAACAAGATCGCCCCGCCCGCGGATAATTTCACTGATCTCCGGCTTGAATGTGTCGAACGAGAGCGTCACCCGCGAAAGGCCGGCCTCCTTGAGACTCGCCGCGAAACCTGGCTCCCGACCGATCTTGACGCCGTTCGTCAGGACGGAGCAATGGAATCCATACCTCCGCGCAATGATCCGCACGATATCCAGTATCTGGGGATGTTCCGTCGGTTCACCGCCGGTGATCATGATGTTCACCGGTTTCACCTCCGCCCGCAGACGATGCATCGTCTTGCGAAGCTCTTCCAGAGACATCCGCCACCCATGTCGCGGTGCGTTCTCGAAACACACTGGACACTGGAGCGAACAATCGTCGTTGACATGGACGAGGCAGTTGGTGAACGACCTCCGGTACCAGTTGGGCAATGGCCGGGCCTGATCGCGGAACTTGCGGAAAAGCCGAGCGTCTGAACTAAGTCCGACGTCACGATCGCCGCGGGGACAATGTACGCGCCAGAAGGCAACCCCATCAACCTCCACGTAGTCCGCAGGATGGAAGGTCCCGCACGTGGGGCAGTGGATTCTCGTCCGCTCGAGATTCACAACTGCACCTCCTCGTCGATGTCGCCGAGGCAAACTGGATGGAGGCGCCCGTTCCGCACCGTCGCGTCCGGACAGTTGTCGCAACACTCGATACGTCCGTCTCCCAACCCGTGCGGCGGGAGTTGGACGATGATGTGCTTCTCGCTGACGGTCCACCTATGGACAATCGCCCGCAACGCAAACAGGAACGTCGAGAAACGCCCGCCGGTCAGTCCATTCACCAGAAGCCGCACTTTGAGTTTGGCAGATGTAGTCGGAACCCAGTGCAGTGACTTGCGGCAGAACAGCGCATATCCCCAGAGGAACCCGCGTTCGACGAGCCCGGGCCGTGTCCGGTTCCACGCCATCTCACGTCCGTCTCGGTCTGTCGCCTTTACGCTCTGCAGCACATACCACCGCGGCACCTCGCGCCTGTACTTTCCGCCGACGAACACCGCAGGCGAGAAGCCCTCGGCGTCAAACGCCTTGAGCATCGTCCCGACCGACACGTCCGGACACGCGACGTCCGACCGGATTTTCCTGAAATCACCCGCAATGGTAATGAGCGCGTACTCGAACGCCGGCGTCGCGCGGAAGAAACGGGCCGTCTCAACGAAACCCGCATAATCCTCTGCCGCAATCGTCTCGACCATCGCGGGAAATATCCCGTGCCGCCGGGCGAGATCACCTTTGCTTCGGAGAAGCGAGCGGGCGTCACCGTTCACGAGATCAGGACGCATCTGGTCCTTCTGGATGTGGAACGAAATCATCCGAAGCCCCGCATCCGCCAACTTCTCCGCCATTTCTTCCGTGAAGAGAATTCCGTTCGTCAACGAAGCCGCGACAAGGCCTTCCGCCGTCAACCAGCGGACGATTTCAAGGACTTGCGGATGCATCAGAGGCTCGCCACCGCTCAGCGAAACGGCCTTCAGATTGCGGTGTCGACGAAGAACTTCTAGTTCGCCCTTCAGCTGGTCGAGCGTTTTGCAGACAACCGCGCGATCGGCGTTGTAGCAGGCCGCGCATCGGCAGTTACAGCCGCGCAGGATGTCCAAGACGCCGTGCGGGACCGTCTTTCCGTACCAAGGCAAGCGCATCATTTAGGCACCCCCTGTCCAATCAGTTCCGCCCCGCGTGTGAAGAACCCCTCGTCAAGTCCAAATCTCCTGAACATCTCCATCCACGCCGCAAACGTATTGCCGCGGTTTGGACGAAACACGTGGACGAACGCCGGAAAATCGGTTCCGAACACGATCCGCGAGCGCAGGAGCGGATCGCGGACGATCCGTCCAAGCCAAAAGCGGCGAACACATCCGCTGAATCCGCTGACATCGCCGTAAACGTTCGGGAACTGGCGCACGAGCCGTTTCCACGCCCCAAAATGGCTTCGCTCGACGAACGAAGCCAGTTGGCAGCCGCAATGCGCGCAGATGAGCGTCGTTCCGATTGCCGCGGCACGCGCGAGGCGCGTCGGCGAGTTGAGCCCGTTGTCGCCATGCGCGAGCATGTGCTCGGGACCGGTATGTACGATCACCGGCAGGTTCCGCGCTGCTGCGGCAGCCCAGTAGCGGTCACATTGAGGCGAAGCGGGGTCGATTCCCTGGAAAGACGGCATCAGTTTCAGGAGTACGGCCCCGTCCGATACTGCGACATCCATCTCCTCCTCGATCGTGGGGGAGAGTGGATTGAGATTGGCCCCATAGAGAAATCCTGGGGTCGCCCGGCAGAACGCCAACACCTCGCGGTTTCCCGCAGCGAGCGGCGAACCTTCAATGGCGCAGACGACGGCCTTCTCAACGGGGCCCTCGCGGAGTTCGCGGACGAAACGTTCGCGGCAATCTGATGCCGAACCGAAACGCGCGATGCGTATGAGAACCCGATTCCAGACATTGAGCTTCGCCCGTGCGGAATCCGCCAAGGACGCTGCAAGATGCGTATGGAGGTCGATAATCACTTCTCTATCCGCCTGCCGTCTTTCCAGACACTGAACGGTGGAGCGAGGAACAGCGCCTTGGTCGCCTCACCGGCCTTCACCGTCACGCCGGGGCCGATCATCGCGTGCGCGCCGATGGCCACGCCATCCTCCAACGAAATGTGTGCAATGAGGAATTCGTCACCGACATGAAGATGCGTTCCAAGAACGGCACCGAGGCCCAGACTGACATGGTCCCCGAGACGGAGGAACGAGCGATCCAGCACTGTCGTTCCCGGCGTCCAGTAAACGAGCTTGCCGATCTTGCTTCCCCAGAGGCGCAACCAGAGGCTGTAGAGCGCCGGAACGGTGCGAAGTACCTCCTCCAGAAACGGGAACCGCAGGAAAAGAGTCTGCGTGCAGAACGTGAACCACCAGACGCAATGGTCGACGGAGTACATCGGCATCCGCGTCCGCCGGATCGGATGGACGAAAAACACGAGACGCGTGAGGAGGACCGGCAGGAGATAGAGACAGGCGAGGAACGAGCCGACCTTCCACGCCCAGCCAGGCGCGAAGGCAACGCAGCAACAACAGCCCACCACGTGGGCCAACGGGAAGTAGTTGCAAACGATCATCACAAGGGTCTGAAGTGTCGTGGGCTTGCGTGCCATGGTTTCTCCTTTCATTTCTGTGGATCGCCGCCCCATGGCAACCCACGTCGGCGGACAACCTCGCGCTCCTGTCCAAAGTTACTTGCAAGGAACACAATGGCCTTGGTGAACCCATGCGCGTTGCACCCGAAATCGAGGAAACGCCGCAAGATGGAACTCACTGAATAGAACTTGAGCCGATGTTCTTGACACAGCTCCGCAAGTTCACCAGGTGACATTCTCTTCGGTCGGAACACGACGTCACCGAAGGTGTAGGCAGGGTCGAGCCACCACTTTTCGGACAGCAAGCGCCCCTCCGCCTTGAGCCGGTCGTAGACGTCCGTTCCCGGGAACGGCACAAGATGGTTGAAGGCGGCGAAAAAGAACTTGTTGCGCAACGCGAACTCGTAGACGACCCGGAACGTCTCCGGCGTATCGTCGTCATAGCCGAACACGAACGTTGCATAAACGGAGATGTGGTGACGGCGCAGGTTGGCAACGGCGCGCGCGTAGTCGGTGCGGACCCGGTTGACGTCCTTGCCCATCTTCCGGAGCGTTTCAGGCGAAAGCGACTCGAAGCCGATGAGAACCCCCTCGCACCCGCTCCGGTTGAGCAAGTCAAGCGTCTCCTCGTCATCCGCCACGTTAAGCCCAAGCTGCGCGACCCACCGACGCTTCAATGGCGCCACGGCACGGCAAAGCGCCTTCAGCCGCGTGACGTCCATGGCAAGGTTGTCATCGACGAAGAAGAAGTACCTGCGCTTCAGCGTCCGCATCTCGGCGACGACGTCCTCAATCGCCCGCGGCGTGTACGAACGGCGGAAGAACTTGCAGATTGAGCAGAAATCGCAACGGAGCCGACATCCTCGTGCCGTCTCAACGAGACAGAGTGGACCGTAGTCGCGTGTTCCGAAGATGCTTCTGTCGGGCATCGGACCAAATGTCGGCGGGCTGTCGCTCCAGTAGCGCGGCTTGAGCGTCCCGGCGACGAGATCGGACCAGAACGCCGGCCAATAGTTCTCGCAGGACCCCATCATCAGCGCGTCCGCATGTTCCTCCGCCTCCTCTGGATTGAGCGTCGCGTGGAAACCGCCGAGCAAGACCTTTACGCCGCGTGCGCGGAAACGGTCCGCAATCTCGTAGGACCGCTTCGCCGTATAACATTCGGTCGAGATGAACACGGCGTCGGCATCGGCCAGGCAGTCGACCTCGCCGAGCCGGTCGTCCATCAGCAACCGCTCGCAGTCCTTCGGCAGCAACGCCGCAATCGTGGCGGCCCACAGGGGCTCCATGATCCAGGTCTTTGGATACACGGCACCGCCACCCTTGCGACCGACCGCCGGCTGGATGAAAATCAACCGCACGGCAACACCTCCTTCGCGAAATCGGTGTCCGACAGACATGCGGGGACGAATCTCCCGTCTTTTACTACTGCATCGAGGCACGGATTGCAGTACTCCACGCGCCCATCCGGCAAAAGGTCAGGGAATGCCTCAAGGAATACACTCTTGACCGCAAGACGCTCTCCACGGAAAAGGACACGGAGCGCGAAGGCGAAATTGCGAATCCTCCCGCCCATCAACGCATTAAGCATGAGGCGGGCGAGAACCGCCCACCGCGGCGGGTCAGTCCGAAGCGGCAGTCGTTTCCCGAAAAGTCGGTAGAGTGCAAACACAAGCCACTCGAGACAGGATGGCGGAACCGATGCGAAACCCGTCTCCCGCCCCTTTGCATCGCACGACTGGTACGCATGGAACAGAAGCCAGCGAAACTTCACCGGGTCAACCCGCCCGCCGATTCCGGCGAACGGACGCCACCCAAGCGTCCGAAGTTCCCCGATGCAACGCGTGATCCCGTTTGTCGTGGCAAAGGTCTCCTCTCCTGAGTCGATTGTCTGCATACTGCGCTCAAGCGTCAGAAAGGCGTAGCTGCAATCAGGATTGCGGCGGAAAGACGCCATCACCGACTGAAGTGTTTCTGGCCGGTCGGCACGCACTGTTGTGGAAACGGCGGTGTCAATCCCCGCAGACCGAGCAGAGGCACACTTCTCTTCGGCGAGCCGCGCAACTTCTTCCTGCGACTCGGGATCGCGAAGATCCGGACGCTGCTGCCCGGTCTGGATGTGGAAGTAGACCATCCGAAGTCCGGCCGCCGCCAACTCCGCGGCGACCGTTGCCGTCCAGAGAACGCCGTTCGTCAGCATGACCGCGCCAACACCGCGAGCCTTGATGCGCCGGACAATCTCCACGATTTCCGGATGCAAAAGCGGTTCGCCGCCGAGGATGCCGACGAACTCGACACGCCGCTGCGAAAAGATGAAGTCCAGGTCGCGCTCAATCTGTTCAAGGGGCTTCGGTTCCCGAACGGTGCGGTTGTAGCACGTCTTGCAGACGCAATTACAGCCCCTGATCACGTCTAGCATGGCGTAGGGGACGTCCCGGCCCTTCCACGGCAGTCGCAACGGTTTCATGCCGGCACCTCCGTACAGGCTTGGACAGATTCTGTCGCGTAGAGGATTCCTCCAAGGTCCAGCTTATATCGTTCATCGCCACGACAGAGGTCGATTGTCCGAACATCGGAGTTCGTGCTGAGCCACGCGACGGCCTCAACGATCAGAAGCCGTCCCGGACTGTAGCGCCCGAATTCGGCATTCATGGCGATTCGCGGGACCTCAAGCGCCCTGCGGGCCGTGTTCACATAGCCCTCCATGTACGCGGCGACACTCCCGTCGATTTCCAGCATGGCGACGAACGCGCCTTCGCCTGGAACGGAAAGCGCCACGTAACTCCCATGCAAGAAATAGAGTCTTGCCAGAAGTCCGCGGTTCCGGTAGCGAGACTTCTGCCTTTCTACATAGACCGAACGGCATCTGCGCATCTGCGCACGCACCTCTCGCCCGTCCATCCCGTCGCCGATACCGACTGACGAGCGAAAAGAAAAGGAAACATTCTTCCCGTCACGGCGAAGGCGATTCCTCGCCTTGCTCATGTTCGCGCGAGCGTTCACGCTCAACGCGCGCATGTAGCCATCCAGACCGTCTGGAAACACAATGCGGACGTTCTGAAATGTCTCGTTCACGGAATGTGGCCAGTCGCGAAGGAACGAAGCCGTAATGCCGTCCGATTCAAGATACCGCCAGCCGATACGCTTGATGCCATCCTCCGACATCTTGTGCATGACGGCGCGAAACGCCTCGGTCAATTCGGACAGGGGCCGCCTGGCATAAAGGAAATCCACAAAGTCCAACTCCACGATTTCACCCGCCACGACAGACCACTCCCCATCTGAATCTCGGTGAAGCGGCGCGCACAGGACCGTGCCCTTCTCGTCACGGACCACATAGACGCGAAAGGGGCTGCGTCTGGTAAATATACATGTCGCCGCGTAGCGCGGATGGCACATCGCGGTGTAAGGAAGGCACCGCCAAAAGCAACGCTCCACCGCCCGCAACACGCTAAAGGTCTGCGAAGACAATCCGTTGCCTTGCGTCTCGCGCAGGGACTTTTCCGCACCCCGGATTGAGTCGTAACGTTCAACGGTCATCGCAGGACATCCTCCTCGGAAAGCGCGAAGCGGTGGTTGTCGCGGACAAGCCTGCGGCGGTAGAGGCGGTAGGCGAGGTTGCCGATGAACGCCACGGGGAACTGACTCCGCCGTAGCGAGAGGCGACGCAGGATGGACTTCATCGAGAACGTGCGCTGCCAGGCGCGGATGAATCCCGCATCCAGCTCCTCGGGCGTCATTTGTTTCGGGCGGATGACGACGTGCTGCGTGTCGTACCAGGACCAGTTCACGCCCGGGAGGAGTCGGTTCTCCGCGGCCATGCGACGGTAGCAGTCCGTGCCGGGAAACGGCGTGTAGACCGCATAACGCGGGATGTCGATCTCAAGCTCGTCAATCATGTCCGCCGTCGCGTCGAACACGTCCGCCTTGTCGTCATCGAGCCCGAAGATGAAGCAGCCCTGGATCATCATCCCGCGCGCATGCATGTTCGAGATGATCCGCTTGTATTCGTCCGGCGCGTTGAACGCCTTGCGGATTCCCGTCAGCGAGCGGCCGGAAGCGGACTCGAATCCAAGCAGCATGTAACAGCAGCCGGCATCGGCAAGTGCATCGAGCATCGACTCGTCCGACGCGGCCTTGAGCGTCATGAGTCCGCCCCACTTCTTGCGCAGCGGCTTGATCGCCCGGCACAGCGCAAGGGCGTATTCACGGTCTTCGCAGAGGCTCACGTCGTTGAACGCAAAGCGCTTCCCGGGAAGGGACGCTATTTCAGCGGCCACCTCTTCAACAGGACGCGTGTGCCAGCCGAACTTCGCGCCCACGACGGCGCAGAAATCGCACGTGTTTCGACAGCCCCGTGTGGCGAAGACGGTTTGCGGCATCATGTAGCCGAAGCGTTTCTGGAGATCGCGGCGCGGCCAGGGAATCCCGACGAGGTCGGGCGAACCGCCGTCGTAGTGCGGCTTCAGCGCGCCGTTGCAGAAATCGCGACACATCTCGGGCCAAGTTCCCTCGGCGAATCCCGTCATCAGGGAATCGGCATGGGCGGATGCCTCCTCAGGCAGCAAGGTGGCGTGGACCCCGCCAATGACG
>JAEEGI010020981.1_pt1 | contig 13021 bp, 13 predicted proteins | sample 8958751 | NCBI WGS metagenome assembly JAEEGI01 (sample SAMN16246545, study PRJNA631951) | gut metagenome | biome: gut microbiome; feature: rumen; material: KS-attached | host: Bos | place: Iran: Karaj | collected 2018-10
TTCCGAACAGAGAAGTTAAGCCCGCCTGCGCCGATGGTACTGCAATGCAATGCGGGAGAGTAGGAGGCCGCCACTTTTATAGTCAGAGCCCTGAGTCAGAAATGATTCAGGGCTCTTTTCATTTGGTTATAACTCGATACGGAAAGTTGTTCCTTTCCCAAGTTCTGAGGATTTGACATATATATGCCCTTTGTGATATTCCTCTACGATGCGTTTTGCGAGAGAAAGGCCAAGTCCCCAGCCTCGTTGTTTTGTGGTAAAACCAGGTGTAAAGACATTTTTGATATCTTTCCTGCGGATTCCTTTGCCCGTATCGGATACTTCGATTGCAATATATTTGTTTTCTTCTGTCAATGTAATGGTTATCTGACCGCTTCCTTCCATTGCATCTACAGCATTTTTGCATAGGTTCTCAACGACCCATTCAAAAAGTGATGCGTTCATCTTTACTATCACATCATGGTTTGGAACATTACAAATGATGTCTACTTTATTTGATGTTCGCTTGCGCATATATTCAACCACATGCTCAAGTACTTCATTCATGGAACTGTCTTTAGGCTCCGGTAATGATCCTATTTTAGAGAAACGTTCAGCAATGTGTTCCAAACGTTTAACATCTTTATCCATCTCAGGAATCATATCGTCATCAGGATGATTTTCCTTGAGTATTTCTACCCATGCCATTAGACTAGATATTGGTGTGCCAAGTTGATGAGCTGTTTCTTTCGACAGTCCCACCCATACTTTGTTTTGTTCTGCTTTCTTGGAGGAGAGTAAGGCGAAGATGGCAATAACTACAAAAATCATAACTATTCCCAATTGCCAATAAGGATATTGTGAGAGCCGTTTCAATAGTGTAGATTCGTCATAGCAAACCAATTGGTAGTCGCTGGTTTTTGTGGAGTCACCTAGATGGATACGGATGAATTTCCCGCTTTCATACAGTCGTTGCCCATAGTGTGCCACGTATTTATCTGAATCAGCAAAAGATTTTGCATCTATGGCAATGTTGCGATAATCGCTTACATGGCCACTCGTGTCCATCACAATAACAGGGATGGTGGTGTTTCCCTGAATAACGTCGAGTACTAAGGTGAGATCAGTGTTTTCATCGGCATGGTTGAGAGCATGTAGAGCCTGTGCCCATACTTCCATTTTCTTTCGCTCTTCGTTGGAGAGGTCTTTTACTAGATAGTGAGATACAAGTAAAGAGGTGACAGCTATCATGATGGCTGCCAATACCAGGACTATTTTAACCTGTCTGATTCTGTCTGTCCATTGCATATGTATTATTAACGCAGTTTGTTTCATATTATTGCACAAATTACCCTAAAAGTGTGTAATATAATCCTCTGTATATCATGTAATTTGCAGTAAAATGATAAAAAAATAAAATTACCGTCCCTTAATTGGAAAAAAGTTTGTAACTTTGCAGCCCATTAGGTATGATTATGAATGGTTTGGAGTCATTGAAGATAGATCTGAAAGGATTGAAGAATGAGGAGACATCCTTAGATTTCATTCTTGATGAAGGCTATTTTGAGGCTTTAGACGGTGCTGACGTGAAGAAGGGCTCTTTGCATGTGTCGGTGTCTATACGCAAGGCAACCGGTTTTTTCGAGTTCAACTTCCATACGGATGGCATAGTGATCATTCCTTGCGACCGATGTCTCGACGATATGGAACTGTCGGTAGATACCGACAACCGTCTGATTGTCAAGCTCGGAAGCAATTACTCAGAGGAAGATGATATCATCGTGGTGCCTGAGGACGAAGGAATACTCGACATGGCGTGGTTCATCTATGAGTTTGTCGCACTGGTTATACCCATCAGGCATGTGCATGCACCTGGCAAGTGCAATCCTGCCATGACACAAGCTCTGGAAGAGCTGTCAGCTGACCGAAGCAGCGATGAGGAGTCCACCCAGCCGATAGACCCCCGATGGGAGAAATTGAAAGCATTAAACATAAAAGATTAAAATTTAGAATAATTATGGCACATCCTAAAAGAAGACAGTCAAAGACTCGTACACTCAAGCGTCGTACTCACGACAAGGCAGTAGCTCCTACACTTGCAGTATGCCCTAATTGTGGCGCATATTATGTTTATCACACTGTATGCCCCACCTGTGGTTACTATCGTGGTAAGGTAGCTATCAAGAAAGAGGACGAAGTAGCTGAGTAATGGATAGAATCAACGCTATAATCACCGGCATTGGTGGCTATGTTCCCGATTATGTCCTCACTAACGAGGAATTATCGAGAATGGTAGATACCAACGATGAGTGGATTATGACGCGTGTCGGTATCAAGGAACGCCGTATCCTTACTGAGGAGGGTCTTGGCACTAGCTATATGGCCCGTAAGGCTGCAAAGCAGTTGTTGGCGAAGACAGGCGTTGATCCTGATACTATAGATGCGCTGATTGTTACCACTTCAACGGCAGATTATAAGTTCCCCTCCACAGCATCCATCGTGGTAGGCAAACTTGGTTTGAAAAACGCTTTTGCGTTTGATTTCTGGGGTGCCTGCTGTGGCTTCCTCTATACGCTCGATGTGGCAGCGACGATGATTCAGAGCGGACGCTATAAGAGAATCATCGTTATCGGTGCCGATAAAATGTCGTCGGTAACAGACTATAAGGATCGTCAGACATGTCCTCTTTTCGGAGATGGAGCGGCTGCCGTTCTTTTAGAGGCTACTGAAGAACAGAATATCGGTGTGATGGACTCTTATCTCCGTACGGATGGAAAGGGACTCCCGTTCCTGCACATGAAAGCCGGAGGCTCTGTCTGCCCACCATCGCACTTCACGGTTGACCACCGTCTGCATTACCTTTATCAGGAGGGTCGTACGGTGTTCCGCTATGCGGTGACGAATATGAGCAATGACTGCGCATTGATTGCTGAGCGTAACGGTCTGAATAAGGATAATATCCAGTGGGTCGTTCCGCATCAGGCAAATATGCGAATCATCGAGGCAGTAGCCAAGCGTTTGGAACTCCCGATGGAGCAGGTAATGGTAAATATTGAGCGCTATGGTAATACAAGTGCCGCTACCATTCCTTTGGCCATTTGGGATAACGAAAGTAAGCTCAAGAAAGGTGACAACATGATTTTCACTGCCTTCGGTGCTGGATTCGTACATGGTGCATCTTACTACAAATGGGCTTACGATGGCAGTAAATAGTCATAAAGCAGGATTCGTCAATATCGTTGGCAACCCCAACGTAGGTAAAAGTACGCTCATGAACCAATTGGTTGGTGAGCGTATTTCCATTGCTACTTTCAAGGCGCAAACCACCCGTCACCGTATCATGGGTATTGTGAACACGCCTGAGATGCAGATTGTTTTCTCCGATACTCCAGGCGTACTAAAGCCTAACTACAAGCTCCAGGAGTCGATGCTTGCGTTCTCGGAGTCTGCTTTACAAGATGCGGATGTTCTGCTGTATGTAACTGATGTGGTGGAGAACCCGGAGAAGAACATGGACTTCTTGGAGAAAGTGCAGAAAATGACGATTCCTGTGCTTTTGCTGATCAATAAGATTGACGAGAGTGATCCTCAGAAACTTGGGGACATTGTCGAGCATTGGCATAAACTCCTGCCGAAGGCTGAGATATTACCGATTTCAGCAAAGAACAAGTTCGGTGTAGATATTTTGCTCAAGCGTATTCAAGAGCTGCTTCCAGAGAGTCCTGCTTATTTTGATAAGGACCAGTTGACAGATAAACCTGCTCGATTCTTTGTCTCGGAGATTATTAGGGAAAAGATTCTGCTTTATTACGATAAGGAAATTCCTTACTCTGTAGAGGTTAGTGTGGAGCGTTTCAAGGAAGATGATAAGCACATCCATATTAATGTGATCATATATGTGGAACGTGACAGCCAGAAAGGAATCATCATAGGCCATCAAGGTGTAGCTTTGAAGAAGGTAAGTACCGAGTCACGCAAGTCTCTAGAGAAGTTCTTTGACAAGCCCGTTTATCTGGAGGTATTCGTTAAGGTCGACAAAGACTGGCGCAGCTCTGAGCGAGAATTGAATAATTTTGGATATAACCCCGAATAATATGGGAAATTTAGTAGCAATCGTAGGTCGCCCGAATGTGGGGAAATCAACCCTGTTCAACCGCTTGACGAAATCTCGTCAGGCGATTGTCAGCAATGAGGCGGGTACTACTCGTGACCGCCAATATGGCAAGTGCGAATGGAACGGTCGTGAGTTCTCTGTCGTCGATACAGGCGGCTGGGTAGTGAATTCCGACGATATATTTGAGGAGGAGATACGTAAACAGGTGATTATTGCTACAGAGGAAGCTGATTTGGTACTCTTCCTTTGTGACATAAACAATGGCGTGACTGGTTGGGACATGGACGTGGCTCAGATTCTGCGCCGTGCAAAGCTGCCTGTGATACTTGTGGCCAATAAGGCCGATGATGGTAAGGATCTTTATGATCAGTACGAATTCTATAAACTCGGATTGGGTGATCCGTATCCGATAAGTGCTGCTACGGGCAGCGGAACAGGCGACTTGCTCGATAAGGTATTGGAGGTGTTGCCAGAGAAAACCAAGGACGACTTGGAAGATGGTATTCCCCGCTTCGCAGTGGTAGGTCGTCCTAATGCCGGTAAGTCGAGCATTATCAATGCTTTTATTGGCGAAGAACGTAATATCGTAACGGAGATTGCTGGTACAACCCGTGACAGTATTTATACTCGTTATGATAAGTTTGGTTTTGATTTTTATTTGGTGGATACAGCAGGTATCCGTCGTAAGAATAAAGTGACAGAGGACCTGGAGTTCTACAGCGTGATGCGATCTATTCGTGCCATTGAGAACTCTGATGTTTGTATTCTGATGATTGATGCTACGCGTGGTATTGAAGCCCAGGATATGAATATTTTCCAATTGATTCAGAAGAACAATAAGTCGCTGGTGGTGGTGGTCAATAAATGGGATCTCGTGGAAGATAAATCACAGGTAGTTATTGACACTTTCACAAATGCCATCCGTCAGCGTATGGCACCCTTTGTAGACTTCCCCATCATCTTTGCCTCTGCACTGACCAAACAACGTATCTTCAAGGTCTTGGAGACGGCTAAAGACGTGTATCTCAACCGTAAGGTAAAGATTGGTACATCCAAACTCAATGAGGTGATGCTGCCATTGATTGAGGCATTCCCGCCTCCTTCTGTGAAAGGTAAGTATATTAAAATTAAATATGTGGCACAGGTGCCAGACACGCAGATTCCAACCTTCGTGTTCTATGCCAACCTGCCCCAATATGTAAAAGAGCCTTACAAACGTTTCCTCGAGAATAAGATTCGCGAGAACTGGACGCTTACAGGTTCTCCTATTAATGTCTTTGTCCGCCAGAAGTAATGAAAGATCTGTTGTGGGCTATTGTTGCTCTGATAATCGTTATGGCCTGTTCTGGTGCAACTCCAGAGGAAATGGCATCCTTGGCCGCAAAGGGCTACTATGACCACCTTATTCACGGTGAGTATGAGCAGTTCTTAGAGGGCAAGAATGGGGCCGACAGCCTGCCTGATGACTATCGTGAGCAATTGCTAACATCTTATCGACAGTATATGGCCCAGCAGGAACACGCTCATCATGGTATTCGCGAAGTACGAATTTCCAGAGCCTCAACAGATACATTACGTCATCTTACGAGTGTCTTTCTTGTTCTTTGCTATGGCGACTCTATCAATGAAGAAATAGTTGTTCCAATGGTAGAGCAGGATAAAGGATGGCGGATGAAATAATATATGATAGATATACAAACGAATATAAGCAATCATATAAAAGGATAACTACATGAAAAGAATGATGATTATGCTGGCTATGGCCAGTTTTGGAATGACTGCTACGGCGCAGACTGATTCTATTCAGCAGCTGCCCGTTCTCAACGAGAAGCAGTCGGAGTATGTTCCAGTTACACAGTACTGGAAGGAACACAACATCTTCCAGCATCTGGACTTGTCTGTAAGTGTTGGAACTACAGGTGTTGGTATTGATCTTGCTTCTCCTATTGGTGAGTATTTTCAACTTCGTGCGGGCTTTGACTATATGCCACGCTTTACTGCCAAGATGAAATTCGATGTGATGATTGGTGATCAGCCTGCACGTCAGTATGATGCAAATGGTAATCGTATTGAGACATCATTCGATCGTATGAAGGAAATGCTATATGACTTTACAGGTACAGAGGTTGATGATCATGTGGATATGTTGGGTAAACCGACAATGAACAATGTGAAATTACTGCTCGATGTGTTCCCCTTTAAGAATAATAAGCATTGGCATTTTACTGCAGGTTTTTATTGGGGACCTTCCAAATTTGCAGAGGCCGTTAATTCTACAGAATCTATGAATTCTCTGGTATCTTTGAACATTTATAATACGTTGTATGATAAATCCTATATTCATATGACTACAGGTGAGCCTCAATATATTTTCGAGGTACCAGATCCGGATAATCCTAATGGTGAGAAGATTGGTCTTGGCCTTGATCCTTCTATAGAACAGCGTATCCTTGCTTTTGGTCGAATGGGTTTCCATTTAGGAGAATATGCACATGATGTTTATGATGCCAATGGTAATTTGGTTCATGCAGAGGGTGATCGTTATGTAATGGAAGCTGATGCCAATAACATGGTGAGGGTATCTGCCAAGTCCAATAGCTTTAAACCTTATATCGGCTTTGGTTATGGTGGTCGGTTGTTGAAAAATCGCGATGACTGGAAGATATCAGTAGATGCAGGTGTACTATTCTGGGGAGGAAAGCCTGATCTTTACCTACATGATGGAACTAATCTGATGAAGGATATTAAGAATATTAGGGGGCAGGTGGGTGATTATATTGACTTAGCCAAGAAATTCCCGGTATATCCTTCATTGAGTGTCCGATTTACAAAGACTTTGTTCTAATCAAGTGTGATTCATTAAAAAAGCTCCCAAATCGGGAGCTTTTTTAATGATATAGATTATAAACTACTTTATTACAATCTTTTTGCCGTCTTTGATATAGATGCCAGGACGTGGTGTGGTTCCTTTTGGAATTCTTTGTCCTGTCAATGTATACAAGCCTTTCTCAGTCTCTGTCTGCTCAATTGACTGAATGCTATTGGTAATATCACTTGTTGCTTCAATGATGTTGTCGGCTCCAGCAGCACTTACCGCAAGATAGCCACGGTTATGGTCAATATATTTGCCACCAACTAATTTACTGCTGCTGGCTTTTACAAAAGCCAAATGACCATTTGCTTTGCCTAAGATTCGATTGTTTGATTCATATTCTACATTCCAGTTTTCATGTTTTCCGCCTAATAGGCTGCTATACCATGTACCATACATTTTATTGTCAGACGGAGCTTTTGCACTAGTGCTTGTTAATAGTGTGATTTTATTGTCTGATGCACTACTGCCTTTTAAACGGATGAGGACTGGTAGCTTGGCAGGAACCTCGCTTCCTAGTTCTTTCATTGCAAAACCAGTGTCATTGACGCTATTAATATAGTAGGCCTTCATACCACTGCCCAACTTAAATGGAAATCCTGAAACGAATGTTGCCCAATAAGCTCCATCAACACTTACCTCTGGTTCAATGCCGACGAAGTTATCACCTCCAATAGGGATGAACGACCAATTCAGTCTTTTTGTTCCTGTAACGTTAATATATCCGTTTCCATCTTCATCATCAGCATTATCTGCATCATTCAGATATTTGGTGAATCCATCATACGACCCGTATATCTGGTATGATCCATTGATTTGTACTAACGAGGGATAAAAACCACTGCTATTTGCACCCAGACTTGAATGTTGGCAATATAGATCATATTGGTTGCCGCTTTTCTTTTTTATGTACCATACCGAACCCATGTGAGATCTGACTTTATTCCAAGACGAAACTGTCTGTAATGCTTTTAAATTGACTGTTCCTGTTCCTTTGTTTACCAGAACATAAGGATCATACATAGTAATATAGCGTTCTGAGCTTACATTTTTGATTCGGTAGAAACCATCCTCAAGTTGTGCTAATGCACTCAGTGCCATACTTGCCATAAAAAACAGAGTAAATACCTTCTTCATATATTATATATTTTTATATTATGAAAAAGCCCAGCCCCATTTTGGGACCGGGCTTTGGACTTTTATCTGTCTACTTGATATTACTCAGCAATGCAGATAGATACACGGTTGCTGTCGTTGTCCTCGAAGGGCTGTACGCGAGCACCCTTGCTGTCGAAGCTGATGCGGCTCTCAGCGATACCGGCATCCTTCAGAGCCTTAACAACGGCGTCTGCACGGCCAGCAGCCAGACGGTCGTTGATCTTGTCGTTACCTGTACCAGCGTCAGCATAACCAGTGATCATAACCTTAGAAGTGGGGTTCTGGTTCATGTAAGCCACGATGTCTTGAACTTTCTGTGCCTCAGTGTCACGGATAATGGTTTTGTTGATCTGGAAGAAAATGTCGCGACGGAGGGGCTCAGCAGCGGTAACTACGGGCTGAGCAGGTACCTCTACAATCTTCTCTACGATCTTCTCAACATACTTAATCTCGGGCTCTGGAGCGGGGATGAACTTGGTAGAGTAGGTCTTGCCAAGAGCAATCTTTGCACCAAGCAGAAGGTTGAAGTATGAGTCGGGGTTACCGGCATCCTTGAAGTTGAACTTGTCACCGAGGATGTTGCCATTCAGCTCAAGACCGAGCTTGATAGCGTCGCTAACCTTGAAATCAAGAGTCAGACCAGCCTGTGCGAAAGGCAGTGTAGCAGACTTGTTCTCGAACATAGGAGTCCAACCAGAAGCGGTGGTAACGTTCTTAATCATCTGGTCAACCTTAACCTTTGTATCAGCTGCCTCGTCGCTGGCAGAACGGAAATTCACACCTGCACCGATGAAGGCACCGAAGCTAACTACACGGTTGGGGTTGAAACCTGCGATGATAGTAGAGAGGTCGAAGGTAACATCAATTGCAGGAGCAAAGTAAGTGAACTTGTAGTTCAGGTCGTTGCCCAGGCCCCAAGCCTTTACCTTATCCTTATCGAAACCAGCCTTACCCTGCCAGAAATCAACAGCGAGGCGAGCGCCAACAGCTTTTGAGAACTGGTATCCAACACCAACCTGAATGTTAGGAATTGAAATGAGGTCACCGAAGCTAGTCTCACCAGTCGTGTACTGTGCACCAATCTGAGGCTGTACATACCAGTGTGGCTCGAAGACGTATTCTGTCGTGCCCTTCTGCTCCTGAGCAGATACTGACAGACCAGCCATCAGCATCAGGCAAGACAATATTGCTTTCTTCATTTTCATATCTGTTACTTAATTTTTTTTATTCACAATGTTAATTACTCACTGGGACCTGATTACTTAACAGTTACAGGATAGCTCTTGGTTACTACATAACCAGAGTAGTCAACTGTCTGATAGATAATCTCGCACTCACCCTGACGGAGGTTCAGAGCAGCAACCTTCTCCTGACCACTGAGAATCTTAGCGTCGTAGATCTTTTCACCCTGACGTACGGCGATGTACTTGTACATTGCAGGAACGAGGTACTCCTCAGTCGGAGAGGTCAGAATTACAGTCATACGGTTGTTCTCAATATCAAGAGTTGCACCAGGAACCAAACGATCGATACCCTCGGGACCCTCGAACAGAACGATAGGAGTTACACAGTTGTAGAAATAGTTGTCACCAGCTACTGTTGCAATCTTAGCAGATACCTTTGACAGGAAGTTAGAAACCTTAGCAACTACTGCGTCTGTGTCACCATCCTCAGCTGCGTGGTAAACGTTCTTCAGCTTCTCGAGTACGTTGTTTGCGTAAGGAATGTTGTTGATGATAGCCTTCAGCATACCAGCAGCCATCTGACCACTTGTAATGGTCTGACCACTAATAGTTACAGAATAGCTTGTGTCAGCAGTGATACCGCCCTTGATCTCAGAAGCCTTCTTGCCGGTGATCTTGATGAGCTCAGCAACAGCTTTCTCAACTGCCTCAGCGTCAGAAAGGTTAGCCTTGATAGCATCCTTACCATTCTGATCAAGCTCCCAGAATGTCTTGTATGAGAATGGCTCAACAGCAGCAACTACGAGGTGAGTGCTTGACTTTGCAACGTTTACCTTACCGGTAGCACGCAGAGCCTGATACTTCATCTTCAGCTTGTCGTTATAAGTCTTCTGGTACTGGTTCTGAATCCACTGCAGAGCTTCCTTGATGAGTACCTTACTAGCCTCAGTCTTGCCACCCTCACTCTTAGCTTCCTTAACCTTATTAATCATAGTGCCAATCTCGTTCAGGTTGCCCAGAGTCTTCCACGTGTCATCGAGGTTGTAAGAGATAGCCTTATCCCACTTTGACATAGGCAGGTTAACCTTAGCTTCATAGAGATTTACATTGTCGGTCTCATCGGCCTCGTCTCTTCCATAACCAGTCTTGCCTGCACCAATAGCGAGCCAGTGGTCAGAACCCTTCACGTCAGAAATCTCATAAGGATAAACATTACCCTTGCTGTCGATGAAGTCGAATGTAACACCTGTCAGGTCTACACCTACGGGGTTTACAGAGAAGTAGATGGTACCAGTATTGTTGGTGTACTGGGCAATCATCTCACCAGCACCCTCAAACTTGATAGGGCTAACACCCTTGCCGAAAGCCTCAATCTGGCTTGCATACTGACCGTTTACAAGGGCCTCGTCTGCACCATCATTGCTGTATACGTGCAACTCATCCGACTTGGTTGGGAACTGCTGAATACCACTTGCATTCAGACCATAGTAGCACATCATAGTGGGCACCTGGAGGAACGGCAGGTTGATTGTTCCGAGCACAGCGTCGTTAGTTTCCTCGATCTTAACGTCGTAGATAGCACTCTTTACGTAATCCTCGAGCTCGGTGATCTTCTTCTCGGCAGCGTCCATACGAGCCTGGAGCTTAGCCTGCTCCTCCTCGAGGTTCTTAACGCGAGTTGTCAGAGCTTCGATGTCCTTCTTAATCTGAGCAACCTCAGCCTCAAGAGCTGAAACTTTGGTCTCCAGAGTACCAACGCGGCCCTCAAGAGATGTCAGACGTGAGTCAAGAGCATCGATCTGAAGCTGCAGATCGTTCTTCACTTTGTCAAGGTCCTTGTAGATGCTTGTGGTAACGTCGTCCACATTGTCCTTACAAGAAACAAATGATGTTGTGCCTGCAAAAAGCATTGCAGCCATCAGAATACCATTAATAATTTTCTTTTTCATTTGAACTAAAAATTATAATTAAACAATTAAAATATGATATATCTATGCATTAATTTATATAAATCGGTGACAAAAGTAGGCAATTATTTCCAAATGTGCAAGAAAATTTTAATTTTTTTTTCAAAATATCGCAATTTTCTGCCATAATCGTGCTTTTTGGGCACTTTTTTCTTGGATTTCTCATGCTTCCTATTGTTTTACGTGTAGTTGAGGTGCGCCTGACAGGACTCGAACCTGCACGTCTCACAACACCAGATCCGAAGTCTGACGCGTCTACCAATTCCGCCACAGGCGCCCTTGCTCTTCCAGCATAGTGGCTTTGAGCCATGGCACTGCTGGTATTTGCGGTGCAAAGATACGACATTTTTTTCATTCCACCAAAAGTTTACGTGCAAATTCTATCAAAGAATCCTCACCTTTAACATAATCGGCCTCTGAAAGGGCTACATAATAGTCGGGTTCAATGCCGAACTCAGTCTGCTGACGGTTGCGATCATACATAGGACATGCAGAGAATCGTACAGTCCATCCGTTGGGTAGGGTGGCATTGAATGGAAGTCCGCTTCCACCGCCCGTGCGGTCACCTACCACTTTGACTGTGGGCATACATTTCATATACTTCACGAATTCGTTGGCGGCACTAAATACTTCTCGATTGGTAAGAATAACGACTGGTTTATACCAACGGAGTCGTGAGGAGGGTTCAATATACTGGGCTTCCATTTCCGAGAAGTTGCAGTGTCCCTTACCCGTCTTATGCTGCATATAGCCCACGAGTGTCTTTTCGCTGCAGAAGCGAGCGGCGAGTTTCTCGGCATTGGTGAGGTCACCCCCGCCGTTACCGCGGATATCAAAGATCAGTCCATTGCAGAAAGCAAAGTGCTTGATAACTTCGTCGAGGTTGCCTTCTCCAATACCGTTGGTAAAACTACCGTAGTATATATAGCCGATGTTGTCATCGAGTATGCGATATGTTACGCCTGCTGCGATGCGATAGTCGGTTCCTAAGTATCGACGTTGGATGGTGTCACTGAAGTTGGATGGATAATCCTCATGCCACTTCCAGTAGCGTCCATAGTCGAAGGCAGTTCCCAAGTTCACGTGTCCGTCGCGTAGTTCTGCGAGCATATCCGTGAGTACCTCGAAAAGCTGCTGGCTGTCAAGGTCTCCTTTCGCGCGTACATTATATATATTATATATATTCTGCCAGTCGAGCCCATATTCATGCTGCTTGTAGTCGAAGAAACAGTAGCGCTCGTCGATGATGCGCCACAATGCCTCGAAGTTGCCTTGGGGCGAATTGTCGTATTCCTCAGTGTCAACGCACGAGGATACGATAAACATCATGCTTATTATATATAGCAAATACTTCTTCATAGACCACGGGCGATTCCAACGAGCACACGATGGGTATAGATGTGCTGTTTCAGGTTATTCACTTGGGCTTGCTGGTAGTTGCCGAGATAGCCCAGACGTATGTTCCACTTCTTGCCCGTGTGCCATTCGAGCGATACAAGCTGTCGCATGGTGGGGGCAGAGACGAAGGTAGTGGGCACGATGTTGTGATCATAGTTGCCACGCGAGAAGATCTCATAGTAGGATTGTCCGTAGTTGGGGCTGAACATAACACCTACTAATGGTAAGGCCACTTCGTAACGAAGCGAGAACTGCTGGCGTAGAAGGCGGAAACCGTAGGTTGCGATACCCGAAGGCATGATATTCAGTGAAGCCCTTGCCTGTACAGGATTGTTTGAACTGATCATGC
>JAEEGI010020982.1_pt1 | contig 13021 bp, 9 predicted proteins | sample 8958751 | NCBI WGS metagenome assembly JAEEGI01 (sample SAMN16246545, study PRJNA631951) | gut metagenome | biome: gut microbiome; feature: rumen; material: KS-attached | host: Bos | place: Iran: Karaj | collected 2018-10
CACGAGCGCGTGGTCGCGGAAGGACTCGGCAGCGGAGGCATAGACGCGGAAGGAACTCTTCTGCGGCTCGTCGTCCCAAGCCTTATAGACACCACCGTTCCATCCGCCGAGGGCTTTCACGCCGAAATGGTTGTTGGAGTTGCGTGTCAATCCGCTCTTGCCTGCTCCAGATTCAAGGATACCTTGTGCAAGGGTGATGGGAGCGGGTATGCCATACTGACGCTCCTGGTCGAGGGCTATCTGCTTGTATTTGTCAACATAAGCGAGGATGTCGGCCGACGACTGTGCTTGTGTGACTAGCACGACCGTCAATATCAGCGTGATGAAGGATAGGAAACGTTTCATTCCTCGAGGTTCTTGAGTTTGACGATGATGGGCATGGCGATGCACGACTTGTTGCGTATGCGCTGGTAGATAAGATGGTCGTAGCTCATCTTCCGGGCATGCTCGTAGTTCTTGCGATCCTTGAACTCAATGTCGATGTAAAGTCCTCGCTGGAGGCTGTCGGCACCTCCCGCTCCTTCAATGTTGATCTTGATGAAGATGCGCCGGAACTCTTCCTTGCCGAACTCTGCCAATAACTCCTTACGTAGGAAGGCATCGATGTCCATGCGTGTGTAGAGACGGTCGTTGGTCAGGGCATAGTAACGCAGCTGCTCATAGCGCTCGTCGGCTGTAGCTTTGTCGGCTCCTCCCATGGCGGAGACGACGATGGGCGCCTTTTGTTCGAGACCAGGATTTTTTTTGTTCTCAAGCATGTCGCCAGTGCGTGGCGTGTTGCCAATGCGCCCCATAGTGGTGATATAGCTGACACGTGTTGACGACGTTGGAGGATACTGGCTCATATTCTTCATGACGTAAGTGCCGCTGTCGAACTTGAAGGTCTCATTCTGCAATCCCACACTCTTTCCCAATTTGTTGATGGTTTCGCGCAGCTGTCGTAATACCTCACCGTCCTTGATGCCGTTATACTCGATGAAGGCATAATAGTCGTCGATGAAGCGGTTATAGAGATTGCGCACGTCGCGATAGAGGTTGCCGTTGTTATAGCATTGAGCGTCGAAGTCACGCACGATGATATCATCAGCAGTCATGTTGAAGCCCTGCCGATGGCTGGCTGTGCTGGTCTCTAGGATACGCAGGAAGAAGGCATCGTCGATACTTTGTAGTTTGGCGATGGGCTGTGCCTGTGTGAGCATGAGCGAGTTGACATCGATGTTGGTGACGGGCAGGGTGTTGAGCATGACGTCACAGTTGTCAGGCACATTATATCCCTCTGGGAAATCCAGGCGTAGCCAGATGGTAGCGGGCTGGAAATAGTCGAGCACCTCGCTCTCCAGCCATTGCTGGAACTGCCGTGGGTAGGGACGTGGCTTGAACATGTCGCGGTCGATGGCCTCATCGGTGATGTAGAGCAAGGCTGCATCGTTGATGTTGAGCAGGCACTCCTTCCAATTCTCGATGAGTGAGAAGAACTGCTCTGAAGCCTGCTGGGCATCGAAAGGCTCTGCCATCTCGATATTCTCCATCTCGTGCATGGTCGAGAAGTCGAGTTCCTGTCCTGTGGTAGCTACATACACATGTTCAGGCATCATGCCATCAGTACCCTTGATGAGCAGTGAGAGTCCTTTCAAACAGTCTACTTCTGTCGCGGTCTTGATACCTATCCAAAGACGGTTGGACTTCTCCATGCTGATGTTGATAGCATCATTGCCGTGATGGAGGTAGTGCTGATTGAGCAGGTATAGGCCCGTATGTGGCAGTAGCGTGGTATTGAAGATCGGGATATAGTTGAGGGGTGTTTTGCTGTTAGGATTCTTGTAGCTATAGATGTCGCCTGACCCTGTGTTTGCCAGTGTGTTGTCTGTACGAGGCTTAATCTCAGGTTGTATGAGGCACACGGCAGGCATGGCTTCGATGTTTTTCCTGGGAATAAAGTCCACGCAGAAGCGGTCGACAATACGCTCTGTTGCTCCGTCGACGTAGTCTTGTATCTTCTGTGTCTCGCATACCAGTGCCACGAGCATCATCTTTGCTACGGGATCCATCTGCTGGAAGTCGATGGGCTGAGCAGAGAGCTGCCCCAGTGCTATGACGGCATCATTGATTCGTTTTTGGAGTTCTATATCCATAGGATGTAGTGTTTTCTGTGATTAACAAAGGGCGGGGCGCTATCTATAGCGCTTCACCGTGGGCTCAATGAGGAAGACAACCACTTTCCGGTATGGGACAAGCGTGCCTAGGCCATCGTCTAGGCGTCCTTCTACGACAACATTGACCTCGTATTTCGATGCCACCTTTTTCCTGCGCATGCTCTTTCCCTCAGTTGTGTCGAGTTCTATTGAAACGATAACGTTCTTGAGCATGGGCTCATAGGTGGCCAGACTGGTGCGTATGCTGTCCTCGCATTCCTTTTTCGTCACCTCGTTGTAGAGGCCATTGGCAATCTTACCCGTCTGGCTGATGTTGAACTCACGATAGTGTACGTTGGCATATTCGTGGTTCCAGTACTCAAAACCAAAGTCAGGGTCGGCCACGAATGATCCTCGTGGCGTGAAGACAATAAGCTCAACGAGGTTGTCGAGCATACCTATGCGGTCAGCGATGTTGCGGTCGAGGCATAGGCTCGGCTCCTGATAGCTGAGGGGGGTGCTGATGAAACTCATATGCGCTTACCGTCCCAGATACGGCGTGGATCGGGCTTGGGTTCTGGCTTCGGCTCTGGTATGGGCTCCGGCTTAGGTTCTGGCTTCGGCTCAGGGATGGGCTCTGGCTTGGGCTCTTCCTTCTTGAGCAGACTGAACTTCTCAATCTTCTGGGTGATGGCATAGCACATGCCCAATCCCTGCTTGATACGGATATAGACGTTGCGATAGTTGTGAGGGGCACGTGCATAATTGCGGAATACCTGGGCATCCTCCAAAGATAGCACTTCGTCGAGCTCGCAAGCCATGGTGAAGGCTCCCACCACACGTTGCACACATGACAGCAGCGATTGTGGAGCCATGAGCTCATGCTCCGTATTGGCCTTGACGAGCATCTGCATCACCACGGGCCAGTAGACGGTGATGGCTGCATGGGCACCCGTCTCAATCTGGGCACGTGTAGACTCGTCGATGTTGCGCAGCAGGGAGATGAATTGAGCATGCAACTCCTCGAACCTGGGATGAGAGACCAGATAGAGGCAGGGAGGCACAAACTGCACATTGTCTTCCCGCCAGCCTTCGTCGTTAACGATGCGTCCGATAGGCATGGCATTGTCAGGAACAGCCGTCTTGGCACTTACCAATGCAAAGGAATAAACGGGTTCACGATATCCGTCAGGAGTGTCGCGCCATTCGTCGGGGCTGACGTTGATGGTGAGGATATATTCCTTCTCCTCTTCATGGCCGGGAATCTGTACGCGACCGTCGAACGTGTTGGTGAACTTCGTGTCGAAATGCACATCTACGAGGTAGCCGCCACGGGTGATGGCCAGACAGTCGAGTGCTTCAACGTCGACGAAGCCCTTGGCAACGCTCATTTGCAGCAGGAACGGTTTGGTGGAGGGCAGCAGTCCGAAACGTCCTGCTGCACCCAGGATGAGTGCTTTGTTGATATGCTCGGCAGCGCAGGCATCGGCAGCCGAGAGCACCTCGTCAGTGAGGCGCATTCCTTTTTTCCAACTGATTCTTTTAGGCATATTGCTTTCTTAGATATTAGTGTTATAGTTCAGGTAATTGTAGAACACCTCGTCAGACAGACGCAATGGCGGATCGTCGTGGGAGATGTTGAATACCAGATCTTCCTCGATGGAAAGGAAATAGTCCTTGAGGAAACCTCTCAGCATCTCCACCTCGTCGATCAACTCCAGGAAGTGTTCGTCAGCAATGTCATCCGACCAATAGTAGATGTCGTAGGACATAAAACTGTCATCATAGGTGTTGCCCACATAGCAAGCTCCAAGCTCCATGTCGAGTTGGTTCTCATAGCGAGGGCTTGGATCGGTGAAAGTGTCTGTCTTGCGACTTACTTCCAACCGCATGCCTTCGTCCATGAACACCTTGCGCAGCATGAGGGTAATCAGCGTACGATTGCCCCTGATGTTTTTGCAGTTGGGCAGGAAAGGTATAATCTGGCGGATGAACCTGTTGGACTGCTGCTCTGGTGTGAGCGTGTCGCCTATGATTTGCTGGAGTACGATGTCGGCCTTGGCAAAGGGCTCGATTTTGGAATGAGCGTCCGTGCGCAGCCTGAGCAACAGCACATCGATGGGTGCGAAGAAGAGATAGGCATTCTTGATTTCCTCTTCCTGCATGTCGATCTGCTCCCTGAAGCGTTCCTTCTCCTCGTATTTCGGCAGGTTGTCGAAACGATCGATGGGGTGGAACATATACTCGGGCAGCGAGTTGTATATGCTGTTTCGTCCCACGACGAGGTGGAGGGCGCCAGATGACATCAGCTCGCTGTCGAAGATATCACCATAGGTGTTACGCTTGTGCAGTCCGTTGAACGACACCTTGCATGTACCTGCGGGATAGTAGGGTAGAAGCACCTCGACGTTGATGTCGGGTGGCAGCATCTGTGGTAATTCAGAATGCATCGGCTGTGAGTTCTACGTGGTATACTCCTTTTTCTGTCGACACTTCAATGACGTCGAATGGCGGGATGCCTATCTGCTGCAGGGTGAGCTGCTGATAGGGGAAGATGCTGTCGATGTTCTCAAAGAAGTTCTTGTGGATGAGTGTTCGATAGCTCAACTGACGCAATTCAGCGTTCGACTTGATATAGTCGTCCAGTTTTGACTCAGGAATCATCACCTCGAACTCTTTTTCAGGTTGGTCGGAGATGACTTTGTCGATGAACTTGTTGTTGCGCATGTTGATCTCCACAACCTTTACATCCAGCACAGCTGGTAGTTTCTCCAATACATCAGCTACAGTCATGCTGGCCGATAACTCCTGACATTCAATGACGTCATCCCATCGCTCATGAGCCGGACAGCTATCCTTCCACGAGGCAAAACGATAGATGCTGGTAGTGCAGGTCATGCCTTCATAACGAAGCATCTTGCCTTGGAGAGTCTTGAAGGGAGGAGCTTTCTGAATGGCTTTCGGCTGCTGCACGGTCTTCAAGGGCTTCACCAACTGGATGAGCTGTGGAGCCTGCGGCTTCTCCTGTCCCTCTTGAGATTCCTGGTTTTCTGGAGATTCCTGTGTGTCCGAATTGTCAAGGTGTATGATCTTCATAGCTTCCTGTACCTGCAGGGCTCCGATGATAGAGGCACTGATGGGCGTGGTAGCTATGCGTCCATGCTCAGTCTGGGTACGCACCACGTCGGCACAACCCGTACGGAGCATGATGTTGTTGAACTCTTCACGTGACAGTCCACATTCGTAGCAGCTCAGTCCAGGGGTGTAGACCTTGACGGCACCAGTGAGGTTTTCGATGCTTCCGTCAATCCAGCTCTTGCCTGCCCGCATGGCCAGACGGTTGAGCAGGTAGCGGGCCAGACGGCTATCGAGGCATCCGATGATGACATCGACAGAGCGGTAGAGGCCGAATCCTACTTCTGAGAAGAGGTTGCCTACGATGGGCGTAACCTCTATTTGCGGGTTGATCTCGCGGGCACGCTTGGCTACGATGTCAGCCTTGAAGGCATGACTGAAGGCATCCTCCTCGCGGAAGAGTATGGAGCGTGTGAGGTTGGAAATCTCGATGCGGTCGAAGTCGACGACATAGATGTGACCTATGCCGAAGAGGGCGAGGTTCTTGACGACCTCATTGCCCAGTGCTCCCGCTCCAGCCACCAGCACTCGGGCGTTCTTCACCCTGTCCTTCTTGAACCAGGAGAGGAGCGTAAACACGCCTTCTCCCCATTCATAGCTGGTTTGAGGTTTGAGGTTTGAGGTTTGAGATTTTTCTTCCATGACTATTTCGTTTGAGGTTTGAGCTTTGAGGATTAAGTTTTAGTAGTTCCAAATCTTAAACCTCAATACTCAAATCTCAATTCTTTATGATTCTACATATTCGAAGATAGTGTCGCCAATCTTGAACGTATCGCCATTGGTGAGTACGGTAGGCTTGCTGACGGGCAGCTCAGTGCGCATGTTGTAGAGTACGCCAGGAGCAAGTGCCTTCAGCATGGGCAACGTCTTGGCCTGATCGATGTACAGCTGCACATGCTCCTTGGCCACCTTGTTGCTCTTCTCCCAGTTCATCTGCACCTCGCACTCGCCTGTGGCACCGATAGACACCTTGTTGCCTCCGCCGGTAGCGTTCATCCACTTGTGGATAGGAATCTTCTGACCAGCCTTCACACCATTCTTGATAATGAGGAAGTAGCGCTCAGCCAGCATTCGTACCGTGATGAGCGAAGCACCCAGACCACCACCATAGATGATGAAGTCGAGCAGCATGTTCAGCCATCCTACGTTGCCGATAGACCCGCTAATGAGTACCAGGAATCCAATGACAGCCGAGATGAGACCTCCGAGGAGGGCGCTCTTCATAGGAATCGATGACTTGATAGTGAGGCTCAATGCTACACATACTGAGAAGAGGATGTATGCCGGCAGGGAGCAGTACCAGGGGATGTAGGTGGTGCCGATGGCAGAGAGTAGCAGGCAGAAGATGATGCCGCCTACGGCCATAGCTGCCATGCCGATGATGCCTGAGAGCAGCGACAGACCTACGATCTTCAAGTAGATCATTGCATCCTTCTTACGATATTCGTCGAAATAGCGGAATACGAGCGAGAGGAAGAATCCCAGAAGCAGTCCGATGGTAAGGAATGCCGAAACCTTATTCGTGCAGTCTTCCATCAGGTTCATCTTCTGCTCTTCGTTGGTGAAGAAAGCATTGGCGATGCCTGCTCCGATACCATGGAACAAGCCACGACCCGTCAGCTCGAAAATCACCCAGCTCACTAGAGCGGCTAGGATACCTGCCAGCGTCTGATAGGTCTCACGCAGCGAAACCTTGCTGAACATCTCCTTCCATTCCACATGATCCTGGATGCCATCCTTACAATTCTGACCGTACTCCACACACTTGTAGCCATTCTGCTGCCAGCAGCTGACGTGCATGATATGCTTGCACTTGGTCACCACCAGCTGTCCGGGCTCGATGTTCTGACGGCAGTAGGTACAGATGCGGCGCTGGACATTGGCCTCAGGCTCATACTTCTTGTAGTACTTCGTAGAGAAACGCTTCGACTTGACAAAGGGGATAATCACCTTCATGATCAGGAAGAAGAAGGCGTAGGTAAGCAGTGCGATGAGCAGTGCCACGAGAATCTTGGTAATGGTGCTGCCTGTGCTTTCTGCTTTCACTGGCCAGGGAGTCTCGGCCGATCCGATAGAGTAATCACCCTTACCGGCTTCCGTGCCCTTCCACTCAGCGGAGTAGTTCACTGTACCAGTATAGCTCTTGTCCTTCGTAGCACGATAGGCGAAAGCAAAATCATACATGGCATCTTTCACCACCTGCTGGAAATTGGAGAGAACCTTGCTCAGGTCATCGCTAGGCTTGTAGGATCCCTGGCGGTCGCTAAGCACATTACCATTGGCATCGCGAGGAGCAGACACACCTTTCAGCGTCAGTTCCACATTCTCGTCGACGCCCTCACCTGTGTAGTAGAGAGCATAGACTTTAGGAACGACATGGGTGGCATTCGACTGATAGTCAGTTACCTCGATGAACGAGAGCATCTCGTCGGCAGGACGCATGTTGCCTTCCGTAAAGACGAAGAGCAGATTCTTGTCTTTCGCCAGTTTGGCACGCTTGGCGATGGTAGCATTGCGCTCATAGCCTTCGACTGTGAATACCGAGTCCTCCAGCTCAGCCTTCTCTTCAGCAAACTCTGCCAGCTTGGAATAAAGGGCTCCATAGAAGAACTTGCTCTCAGAGTGCTTGTGGAACAGCGGCTCGAAGTCTTTCAGGTTGCGCTTAGTCACTAGTTGGCTAGATGTCACCTCATCGCCGAAGAACGACAGGTACACGCAGCTGTCAGGAGCACTCTCGACGAGTTGTCCCACAGCATCGTAAATCTGCCCCTTGCCTTCCTCGGGAATGCTGAGGTCGACGAGGACGGAGAATGTGAAGTCGTTGGGAATGCGCTGTCCTGAGCTAAGGGCGATGATCTTGCGGCGGTCTGGCGAGATAATGGCCTTGTCCTCGTTCACCACCAGATACTTTTCCAGGTCGCCCACGGTGATGTCCTGGCAGGAGTTGCCGTCGCTGTCCAGCACTTTCAGGAACAGTGTGATACTGTCCTTGCCCTGTTTATACTCATATTTCTTGTCGCAGAACTGAATCTCCTTCACGTCCTGGGCACTAACCTGCGCCATGCCAGCCAGCATGACGACTATCATCAAAAGCTTTTTCATCATTATCTGCTTTGTTTTATCCATGTTTTCAAATCTTCCAGTTTCTGCTCACCATAGTAGCTCTCCTCTGTGCAGAGGTCGCTGTTGATGACGGGAATAGTAGTGAGCAGACCGTCGTTCGGAGTATAGACCACCACGAAGCGGATTCTGTCGAGATAGTCAGCCACGGCACGTCGTACTGTGGGAATGCTGCAGTGGGGAGCAGCCATGAAGCAACCCGTGAGACTGAGCTTCGGTTCAGATTCCTTGTCTGAGATCTGCTCTGCCACATATTCTATCTGCGACCCGTGCTGGCTGGCTACGCCATGAAGCATGGCTAGGATATCGTCGCCCTGTCCTACAAGGTCCGTGCAGATGTCTACCACCACGTTCTTGCTCAACTCTACGCCGTAGCAGGAGTCATTGTGCTCCTGGGCGTTCTGCAGCATGTTGAAATATTCCACGCTCTTGAACTCCTTAGGTGTGGCAGCCACAGGACGCTCTACGGAGGTCTTCAAACTCTCCTGTGCCCACTGGTACCATTCGACAAGAGAGTACATCTTCTTCAGGTCATTCTTCGAGTTGATGGTAGTATCGCGACGGAAGGTGAAGATACCCAGATCCTGCATCGGAGTGAGGATGTCCACCACGATGGCAGTGAGGAAATTAGGATGCTGGGGGTGCTTTAGCTGATCCTGTACAGACGTGTCGCTGTTGCTGAAGAATACGCCCAGACCAGGATGCGAGTGCACCCAGCAGGTGAGGTCGTACTGGAGGTTGGTCTCGCGGCGAAGCTTGCGTAGCTGCTCCAGTACCTTCAGCTTGATCTTTCCTCCGAAGTTGAGTGCGTACTCTTCGAAGACAGCATCGTCGCCAGGCAGTACTATTTCCTCCAAGGAGACGTAATACTCGTTGCTCTCAGAGTCGTGCACCCAGCGGCCCAGCACCATGCATCCGTCCTCCTTGGGGCTGGCCGGATTGCGCAGGTTTTCCGCGTACATATTATATATGTCGACAATACAGCTGTTCTTGATGTACATGCGCCTGACTGCCGACTCGTAGGTGAAGTCAATGGCATCCACCTGCAGGTAATTGGGATTGTCGATGACATCCTCCAGACTCTGCTTCTTCAGAATGGTAGCCGTCTTGCGTCGCACCACGATGCCTCCATCAGCCGACTGCTGTTGGCCGCCTCCTCTGTTGCCATAGCTGCTCACGTTGTTTCGTGGAGCAGCAGTGGGCCTGTAGGCAGGCCTTGCCGGCTTGTTCTTCTTACTCTTGCTCACAATCACCAAGAGGATGATGAGCAGCAGCAGGGCACCCGCAGCAATGCCTATCCACTTCCAAGGCAGGTCCATGAGTGGTTCCTCTTCCTTGACGTTGATCTCCTTGTCAAGGCGAGTGAGGTTGGTGCTGAGTGCGTTGAACTTCTCGTCGAGCGCCATCTGCATGGTGTCGCGATAGGCCACACGCTTTTGGGGCTCCATGTTTTCGTATTTCTGAAGGATGTTCTCGATGATCAGCGAGCTCTGCTCCTGATACTGCGACAGCTTCTGGCGCTGCTCAGTCACGTATTCCCTCAGGTGGTTCTTCTCTATGTAATCTGCTTTGTCAGAGCGGTGTACCAGATCGTCACAATATTTGTCGATCTCATTGTTGATGCTTTTCTGAGTGTTGTCAGAGAGGAAGGGGTCAGCCTTCACATAGTCTCTGAAGGCGTCCATCACCTCGATGACGGGCTCAGCAGGTTTGACCGTCCTCTGTCTCCTGGCAGCGTCTGCCCATGGTTGCAGCCCAGGGATGAGGAGCAATGCAAGGATGAGTACGAATGCTTTGTTCTTTTTCATAACGTTTGTATGTGTTGACGTTGTTTTTACTTATTGCTATCGGGCGTGCCCGGCTTGCGCCAGCGCTTGTATTTGGCGGGGATGGCATCATTGAGCGACTGCCGCTGTGGCTTGACAGTGATCTCCAGTCCGGCATTCTTCGTGGGATCGAGTCCTGCCTCTGCCTTTACTTGGCTGACTGTTCGCAGCGGACGCTTGCCAGGAGTAGTGGGTTGTGCCGGCTGTCCAGATTGACTGGATTGTCCAGGATTTCCGGATGTTCTGGAAGATCCGGGTTGCCCAGAGTTTCCTGGTTGTGCGGGCTGAGGAGCAGCGGCATCGCTGTTGCCCTTGCGCAGGGCCTGAAGCCGTTGCTTGGCAGCTTCGCCTTCCTTCGTCATCGTCTTTCTTGCCTCACGCTGGATCTGCGCATTGACATCTTTAGTCAGTGGATTATCGTCGAGGCCAGGAATCTTCACCTGTCCCAGTGCCTGCTGCTGAGCCTTGTTGATGTTGTCCATCATCAGCTTCTGCATCTTGTTGTTCTTGATGCTCTGGAAGATCTGCTTGCCACCCATGAGCAATACGCCCAGGCCAGCAATACCACCGATGAGCCACATCATGTCCTTCTGCTTCTCGTCGGCTTTCTTCTCCTGAGCTGCCTGAATAGAGTCCTGACGGGCTTGCTGAGCAGCTGCCTCTTCCTTAGCTGCTTGCTGAGCGGCTGCTGCAGCGGCCTGCTGCTGGGCAGCGGCACCTTCCTCCAGGTCACCCTTCTTCTTGTCGTAAGCGGCTAGCACTTTGTTGATGTCCTGCAGCACATCCATGTCTGAGATGCGGCTGCGCAACTCTCTCAGGTGATTGGCCTGGAAGGTGAGGTCCTCAGGGAAAGGTAGCTTGGTGACACCCTCCAGCTGGTTCCTTACATTGGCGATGGTTATCATCGCATCGTCGAGAGGTGTCAGCCCTTCGTCGCTCAGCTCCTCGCTGACGATGATGTCGTCGGCATTGGCTGCTCTTACTCCGTTGCCTCCGCCTCCGCTACGGCCTCTGCCACCAGCAGCTCCACCACCGCTGACCTTAGTCGAGAACTGCAGGGTGCCGCTCTGGCTGAAGATCTCGTAGTGGTGCTTCTTCTCATAGTGGGCGAGGTAGAGCGGAATGCTCAGCTGGGCCTCCTCGCTGCATGAGAACTGCAGCGTGGGATTGTCCTGCAGCAGGAAATAGCCGTCGTTGGAGTAGTTGTACTGCACACCTGAAGGCACCATGAATGCCATAGGTGTCATGCCGTCGAACTTCATGTCGTTGTAGGTGCCAGTACGGTCGAAGATGACCACTGCCACCTCGTCCAACTTCTTGTATTTCCGCTGGTTGGTCGTGCCCAGTTTCTTCTGGATATTGTTGAAGCGCACCGTTGTCTGTCCGCCGCTCTGTGTGATGCTATAGTCCACGATGACCCTGTCGCCAGAGGGAGAGAACAGCGTGTCTCTCACCTCCTTCGACCAGCCCTTTGTGACTCCAGCTAAAGAGAACAGCACGACAACGGTTCGCAAAAGCCATCTGCACATCATAGGCCTTGGATGCGGTTGTAGCGTTCTTGAATTCTGCTCTTGTAGCCTCCGCCACCACTTCGCCACTGTGAAGCATGCTTGGCGCAGTCAGCAGCTGTGCAGCAATTGTAGAGGGCGTTCACCTGGCCCATCACGCTGGCCTTCGTAGCCTGGCGGTCGTTGCTGCTGTAGATTTTCTTATAGAGGTCGTCCAGTTTATGGTAGATCTGCTGCAGTGACAACGAGCAGTAGCTGCACTGGTGTCCAGTTGGCCCAGGAACACGATGGCGTCCGCAGTCTCCCACTGAGGCATCCAGGTCGATGGCATCCAGGCGCTGTGTCAGTGCTGTGTAGCGGCGATAGCCACCATCACCTTCCTGCCATCCGTGTTTCTGTATGGCCTGCATGATCTTCTCCTTCTGGGCATCGATCTTTTTCTGTTGTTGCTGTTTCTGAGTGGCTAGCTTCGGTGAGTGCTTTGAGTTGCCACATAGCTTTTCCTTCTCAATGCTCTCCACCTCTTTCTGGAAGCCAAGATACTCAGGCGAGGGCTTCATCGACACCTCGATGTTGAGCTCGATCACCTGCTTGCGCAGCAGGATGAGCTTCTCCTTGCCCAGGATGCGCTGGATGATGCCGTCCTTCTTCGACTTGGCGATGTAGATGGGCAGCTTCACCACCATCGTCTCGCCTTCCTGAACGTTGAAGTGAGGCAGGCTGTACTTGTTGGAAGGTTCTACGAACACATCTTTATTCATAGGCAGGCTGCAGGGATCGATGATACGCTTGCCCTTCGTTCCTCCAAACAGTTTGTCGTACTTGAACGACGGTCTCAGCTTCTTCACCTGCTTCTCGTTGTAGGGCTGGTGATATAGTGCCAAAAGCTTCGTCTCGTCGAGGTTCTCCACTTCGATGAGCACCTTTGCGGCCTCGTCAGCATCAGGATTGATCAGTGTGACGAAGATGTTGCAGTACGACAGGTTGACGGTCTCCTGCTGGTTGTCGTTGCTCAGCGTGATTTTCCTTTGCTCGTCGGCCCAGCCAGTGGAGGCCAGCAGACAGCAGAGTAGGGATAAAAGTAACTTTTTCATCTTCCTTAAATGCTTAGTGTGATCTTTTTCTTGGGCTTCTCTTCAGCTACAGGAGCAGGGGCAGCTTCTGCTTGTGGCTCAGGTGCAGGCTGAGGCTTCTGCTCAGGCTGAGGCATCTCCTGTGTGAACTTCGTCCAGCCGTTGGGCTCGGCCTCTTCGCGCACCCACTCAGCCACTGTCTGATCCTCAGGATAAGGATAGGTGTT
>JAEEGI010020983.1_pt1 | contig 13021 bp, 7 predicted proteins | sample 8958751 | NCBI WGS metagenome assembly JAEEGI01 (sample SAMN16246545, study PRJNA631951) | gut metagenome | biome: gut microbiome; feature: rumen; material: KS-attached | host: Bos | place: Iran: Karaj | collected 2018-10
TTATGCCGAATACGGTTTATATTATCGGACACAAGAACCCTGATACAGATAGTGTATGCGCTGCTGTAGCATATGCTTATCTCAAAAATGCTACATCACACGACACAATCTATGAAGCAAAAAAGGCGGGTCAACTCAATGAGGAGACTCGCTATGTTTTGGAAAGATTCAACATTCAAGAACCAGAGACAGTAATGGACGTTGGAGCACAGCTTACAGATATTGAGTATCGTCGTCTTGAGCCTGTTGATGGTCACATTTCTCTTAAAAAAGCCTGGGAAATCATGGCAGAGAGAGATGTTGTTACACTTCCTGTTATTGGAAAGACAGGAAAGCTTGAAGGCGTTATCGTAAATGGAGATATCGCTTATTCTTATATGGATGTTTATGACAATAGCATCCTTTCACGTGCCAGAACACAGTACAGCAATATCATTGGCACACTTAATGGTAACCTTGTTACAGGTAACCCACATGCTTATTTTGTTAAGGGTTCAGTTGTTATTGCTTCTAGCAATCGCGAGGACCTTATGGATGACATTAATGTGGACGATTTGGCAATCGTTGGAAATATCACAGCTCGCCAGGAGATTTGTATCGAGGCTGGATGTAGCTGTCTTATCGTTTGCGGTTGTAGCTCAGTAGAGCCACAGGTAGCCAGATTAGCAGAGGAGCATCAGTGTGTACTTATCACTACAGAGTACGATACATTTACAGTTGCTCGTCTTATTCACCAGGCTATGCCAATTCGTCAGTTTATGCAGAAGGACAACATTATTAGCTTCGAATTAGATGATTACGTAGATGATGTTCGTGACATCATGAAGACTGTTCGTCACAGAGATTTCCCAATCTTAGATGAAAACAGACATTATGTAGGAATGGTTTCACGTCGTCTTCTTTTAAATATGCAGAAGAAGCAGATTATCCTTGTAGACCACAATGAAAAGTCACAGGCAGTTGATAATATTGATCAGGCAGATGTTATGGAGATTATCGATCACCATAGATTAGGTTCTTTGGAGACAGTATCACCTATCTACTTTAGAAATCAGCCTGTTGGTTCAACAGCTACTATCGTTTCAATGATGTACGAGGAAAAGGGAGTAGAGATTCCAAAGCACATTGCAGGTATTCTTTGCTCAGCTATTATTTCAGATACACTTATGTTCCGTTCACCTACTTGCACTCCAGTAGATGAGGCAAAGGCAAAGATGCTTGCTGATATTGCAGGTGTTGATGTTACAGAGCTTGCTACATCTATGTTCGAGGCAGCCAGTGATTTCAAGGACAAGACACCAGATCAGATTTTCCATCAGGATTACAAGGTATTCACAAGTGGAGATATCAAGTTTGGCGTTGCTCAGGTTAGCTCTATTTCTAGAAGCCAGCTTAATGGCATTAAGACAGATATTAGAAGCTACATGGAGACAGTTAGAAGTTCTAACGATTTAGATGCAGTATTCGTAATGCTTACAGATATTCTTAATCAGACAACAGAGCTTCTCTTTGTTGGAGAATCAGCTGATAAGATTATCGCTGATGCATTTAGAATGCCAGTAGCTACAGATAGCTACATTTTAGAGGGTGTTGTTTCTAGAAAGAAGCAGCTCATTCCACCTATTATGGAGTCATTACAAGAGTAAAAATATTGCCTTCCCCTACGGGGGAAGGCAAATTTTTACTCTTGAAAACATAAAGATAACAATATATAATTCATTTATCATCAAGGTATAATTCATTAGTCGATTCGACTTTTAATTCCATGACGTAAATTATGTTTAAATATATTTTTAAGGAGAGTTAAATGAGAGAAAAATATGAGAGTTTGGCAGTTGCGGTATTACGCGATTTGGCGAAGGCTAGAGGGATTAAGGGTGTTTCCTCTATGAAAAAAGCCGAATTAGTTGAAGCAATGCTTGCTCAGGATGAGATTGACGCAAAAGAGTCAGCCCCTTCTAACGAGCCAGCTGCAACTAAAGACGTAAAAGTCGAAAAAGAAGCCAAAGAACCAGCTCCTAGAGCGAAGCGACCAGAGAGAGCTGAAAGACCTGAGCGACCAGAGAGAACTGAGAGAACAGAACGTCCAGAGAGAGGAGAAAGACCTGAGAAAGTTGAGCGAAATGATAACATTCCTCAGGATATTCCTACAGACGGACTTCTTTTTGCCAGTGGTATTTTAGAGGTTATGAGCGATGGATTCGGATTTATTCGCTGTGATAACTATATGCCTGGCACTGACGATGTGTATGTTTCTCAGTCACAGATTAAAAAGTTCAATCTCAAGACCGGCGATATTATCATTGGAAAGAAGCGTTTCAATAATCCTACTGATAAGTTCGCAGCTCTTATGATTATTGATACAATCAATGGCTACGACCCAGCGGCAGCTACAAGACGCCCTAATTTCGAAGATCTCACACCTATTTTCCCAAATGAGAGAATTCGTCTTGAGCGTCAGAGAAGCTCAGTTGCTATGCGTATTGTAGATCTTGTCAGCCCTATTGGAAAGGGACAGCGTGGTATGATTGTTGCCCAGCCTAAGGCAGGTAAGACCACACTTTTAAAAGAGGTTGCTACCTCAGTTAATTATTCACACCCAGATATGCATCTTATCATTCTGCTTATCGATGAGCGTCCAGAGGAAGTTACCGATATGAAGGACACCATGAGAAATAGCAAGAATGTGGAGGTTATATATTCAACATTCGATGAGAGCCCAGAACACCACAGACGTGTTTCTGAGATGGTTATCGAGAGAGCAAAGAGACTTGTTGAGCATGGTCAGGATGTAATGATTCTTCTTGATTCCATTACACGACTTGCACGTGCTTACAACCTTACTGTTCAGCCATCTGGACGTACTTTATCAGGTGGTCTTGATCCAGCAGCACTTCACATGCCAAAGAAATTCTTTGGTGCAGCCAGAAACATGAGAGAGGGTGGCAGTCTTACAATTCTTGCCACAGCCCTTGTTGAGACTGGTTCAAAGATGGATGATGTTGTTTACGAGGAATTCAAGGGAACTGGTAACATGGAGCTCATTCTCGATAGAAAGCTTTCAGAAAAGAGAATATTCCCAGCTATAGATATCACAGCTTCTGGTACACGTAGAGAAGACCTTCTTCTTTCACGTAAGGAATTGGATGCTATGGAAATTATGCGACGAGCTATCAACAGTGCTCGCAAGGAAGACGCTATAGAGACTATCTTGAATATGTTTGCCCATACAAAATGCAATGATGATTACATTGATATGGTCATTCGCAAGAGAGTTATCTAATATATTTAGTTTTACAGCATAAGGTATTATGAAGGGAGAGCATTATGGCATCAGTAGACGAAACAGCGGTATTTTTACACAAGCAGTGGAATGGTAAAATCGAGACCACCTCGAAAGCACCTGTAAAAAACAGGGAAGACCTATCCATTGCCTACACACCAGGTGTAGCAGCACCTTGCAGAATTATTGCTAAGGACAGCGAGGAGGCATACAACTACACTCTTAAGGCCAACACAGTAGCAGTAGTTTCAGATGGTTCTGCAGTTTTAGGACTTGGAAACATCGGACCACTTGCAGCAATGCCTGTTATGGAAGGCAAATGCGTACTGTTTAAGGAGTTTGGTGGTGTTAATGCGTTCCCTATAGTACTTAGTACTCAGGATCCAGATGAGATAGTAGCAGCCGTAAAGGCCATTGCTCCTACCTTTGGAGGAATCAATCTTGAGGATATTTCAGCTCCAAGATGCTTCGAAATCGAGGAGAGATTAAAGAAGGAACTGGATATTCCAGTATTCCACGATGATCAGCATGGAACAGCTATTGTTGTTTTAGCTGGTATTATCAATGCCCTAAAGGTAGTTAAGAAGGACAAAGAAGCCTGCAAGGTAGTAGTAAATGGCGCTGGTTCTGCTGGTGTTGCCATTACAAAGCTTCTCTTAACATACGGTTTTAAGGATGTTACAATGTGTGACCGTCAGGGCATCATTGGTCCTGATTATCCAGATCTTAACTGGATGCAAAAGGAAATGACAAAGGTTACAAACCTTTCTCATAAGACTGGTACACTTGCAGATGCTCTTGTTGGAGCAGATATTTTTGTTGGAGTATCAGCTCCTGGAATCGTTTCAAAGGAGATGGTTGCTTCAATGGCCAAGGATTCAATCCTTTTTGCTATGGCAAATCCTACTCCAGAGATTATGCCAGATGAGGCAAAGGCTGCAGGTGCAAGAGTAGTTGGTACAGGCCGTTCGGATTTCCCAAATCAGGTAAACAACGTAGTTGCTTTCCCAGGAATCTTCAGAGGTGCTTTAGAGGCCCGTGCAACAGCTATCACAGAAGAGATGAAGCTTGCTGCAGCAAATGCCATTGCTGAACTTGTCAGTGATGAACAGCTTAGCGATGAATTCATCTTGCCGGAGGCCTTTGATCCACGTGTGGCAGTGGCAGTGTCTCATGCCATTAAAAAGTTAGTTTAGTTATATTTTCAGGAGGGACACCATGGCAGAACCAACCATGATATACAAGATTACAATACTAGAATTACTTCATCGAAGTGGTTTCCCGCTCAGCAATAGTCAAATCACAGATTTCTTTTTGGAAGGAGATCTTACAGATTATTTTACGGCCCAGCAGGCAATTAGTGATGATGAGGATGCAGGGCTGATTAAATCAGTTACAAATCACAATAATACAACCTACTCCATTACAGAAGAGGGCAAGAAGACTCTTGAGCTTTTCAAGGAGAAAATTACGGTAGCACTTTCAAAGGATATTAATAAATATCTCAAGGCTAACTCCATTTCAATGAAAGAGGAAAATTCCTACAAGGCCACATATTTCAAGGCTGATCGAGGGGGATTTGTTGTACAGCTTCGTATTACGGAAAATGATGTACCTACAATGGATCTTTCGTTCCACGTAGCTACAAAAGAAATGGCAGAAACTCTTTGCAACAATTGGAAAGTTCGAAGTGATGAAGTATTTGCTTCAATAATGGATATATTAATGCAGTAAATTGTAAATATTTCAACCTATCATAAAAAAGTACCCGTTTTTTCGGGTGCTTTTTTGGTGTCCAAAAATTCTTAACCATTTTACGAAAATTATTCTATTCATTTTAAGTTGTGCATAATGTAAATTCTTATTAGATGTGAAGAAAATGTGTCCAGGGGGATGGACAGAAGGGAGAAGTCGTATGATGTCTAAATGGGGAAAGCGCGCTTTGGCGGGAGTTCTTTCGTCAGCTATGGTTTTTACTGCGGTGCCGGCAACAGGTATTGTTGCATTTGCCGAGGAAGAAGCCCAGGTTACGGAAGCGGCAGCGGAGACTGACGATGCAGAAGAATCATTAAAGGAGGAAGGAGAAGAAAAAGAAGAATCTGAAGAAACAGAAGCCGAAAAAGCAGCTGCAGAAGAAGCTGAGGAAGTTGAGGAAGCAGAAGCTACAGAGGAAGATATAGAAAATGAAGATATTCTATTAGAATCAGCAGAAGAGATAGAAGAAGATGAAATGGAAGATGATGAAGAAGTAAAGGAATTATTCCATTTCACAATGGACAATACTACAAGTGGATTAAAGAGTGGGGACTATTCTGCAGAGGTAGTAGGAGCAAATATTAAGGAGGATTCAGAGGCAAAGCAAAACAAGTCTTTGAATTTTGGTGGAAATTCCTGGCTTAAGGTAACTGATAGTAACGGCAAAAGCCCGCTTAATGGCCTTGACGAAATCACTGTTAACTATTTCAGCAAAGGTGGTAATGGCGGAGCTGGTTGGTCGCTTTTTGCAGTTAGAAATGACGAGACTCCAAGCTACCTAAATAGCGAGCACTATTTTGGAATTCTTGATAAGAAGACATCAATCAAGGTTGAGCGCTATAAGGTGGATGGGGGTTCTCGCCCTGCTACAAACGATACATCTGTAAGAGATGAGTGGAAAATGGTAACTGTTGTGTTGACTGAGGGGGAGACTACTCTTTATGTAAATGGAGAGAAGGTCAATACAGTTAAAAGTGATGCTAGGCTTACAGATATTCTCCAGGACAACAGTACATTCTATATTGGTAAAGCAAACTGGGGTGGCGGAGAGTATTTCTATGGAAATATAGATGAGTTTTCTCTTTACAAAGGTGCTTTATCAGAAGAGGAAATTGCAGCTAAATATAAGGCAGGACAGCAGGAAATTGTATTAATTGATGAGGAAAAATGTCAGCTTGCATATGATGAGATTGCTCTTCCTGTGACAAAAAATATCAAGGGAAATATTACTCTTCCTACAAAAAACAGCTATGATGCGAAAGTTCAGTGGGAAAGCTCAAACCCTGAGATAATCAGTGACAAGGCAACAAAGGTTGATGGCTACGATGATATTCCAGCAGGTGTTGTTAAGCGTGGCAATGAGGTTTCTGAGGTTACACTTACTGCTACTATCACAGTTGGGGATGTTCAAAAGACAAAGACTTTTGATGTGACAGTTGCAAAGAAAGCAGAACAGAAGAAACTGGAGAATTACTTATTTGCATTCTTCCCAAGCAATTCACAGGAGCAGCTTTATTTTGCAGCTGGTAAGGATCATCTTCATTTTACAGATTTAAACGATGGAGACCCAGTACTTACCTCCGAGATTGGTGATCAGGGAGTTCGTGATCCATTTATTATGAGAAGTGCTGAGGGTGACCATTTCTACATGATTGCAACAGACCTGAAGGTACAGACAACAGGCTGGAGCGTTGCTCAGTTTGGGGGAAGTCTCCGTATGCTCGTGTGGGAATCAGATGATTTAGTTAACTGGTCAAAGCCTCGTCTTGTGGATGTTGGTTTAGATGAGAAAGCATTTGAGGATTATGGAAACGTAGGATGTCTTTGGGCTCCAGAGGCTATTTATGATGAAAAGACAGGTGAATATGTAGTATTCTGGGCATCAATGGCAAAGGATACAAGTCATCAGGTTACCTACTATTCAAAGACCCGTGATTTCGTAAACTTTACTACAGCTAAGAAATATATTGATAGAGGTAATAGACAGCACTGCATCGATACATCAATGGTTAAGGCTAATGATGGAAAATATTACAGAGTTTCAGCTGATACAGTTGCAAATGGTGGCAAGGAAGCAGCTATCATTCTGGAAACAAGTGACACAGTATTAGGCGATTGGAAGCAGGTTGCTTATATCGAGGATATCCAGCCTGGTATGAATAATTACGAGGCATACACAAAGGATGTAAACACAAAGTTTACAGGCGGCGTTGTGGAAGGACCAGAGCTTTTCCCATTAAATGATGGTAAAACCTGGGGTCTTTACATGGATAATTATGGTGGAATCGGCTACATTCCAACCACAACAACAGATATTTCTGATACAACAGGTAAGGCTTGGAAAGTTTACACTTCAGATGAGTATGATTTTGGCTCCCTTAAAAAGCGCCACGGAAGCATTCTTGGTATTACAGCAGATGAATACAAGGCTGTAATGGCTAAGTGGGGCAAGACTGATGAGCCAATTGTTCACGAAGATGAGCAGCAGGAGCCAGTTCTTTCCTACGATTTTGAGACAGCTGATGGACAGACAATCCTTGATGTATCTGGCAAGGAAAACAATGGTACATTAAAGGGGAATGCAAAGATAGCTCAGGACTCAGAGAGAGGAAATGTTCTTTATCTAGATGGAAGCAGTAGCTTCGCAGAGTTCCCAGAGGGATTCTTTGACAACAGAGACGTATGTACAGTTTCATTTGATTTAAAGCCAGATACAGTTTCAGGAAACTTCTTTAACTTTACATTTGGTAAAGATGATACAAAGTACTATTATTTAAGGGCCAGAGAAAGTGACACCTATATGGGTATTACAAAGTCTTCTTGGCAGTCAGAGCAGGGGGTTACTGCAAATACAAAATCTGTAAAGAACAAGTGGACAAACTTTACAGTAGTTTTCAATAATGATGAAATGCTTCTATATATCGATGGTATCCTTTCTGGAACACGTAAGATTACTACAAAGCCAAGCAGCCTTGGCAAGAATCTCAAGGCATACCTTGGAAAATCATTCTATGGCGGAGATGGTTATGTAAAGGGATACTACGATAATGTAAAGGTTTATAACAGAGCATTATCAGAGAAGGAAATTGCAAAGGAAAACAACGTAGTTATAGAGCCACTTAAAAAGATTGAATCAAGTGATGTTACTTTCGTAACTCAGAAGCTTGATAAGGAAAATAAAACAATCACTCTTTTTGTTAGCAAGAACAATACAAAGAATGATATAAAGAATGCTCATCTTAGCTTCAAACTCCTTACTGGCGCTAAGATTGTAGATGAGGAAGAATCATATGATTTAACAAAAGAATTTAAGATTAAAGTAGAGCTAGATGGAGAAGTTGTAGAGTACACTGTTAATTCTGAAGTTTGCAACAATCCACTTTTAGGTGGCCAGTTTGCTGACCCAGATATTGATTGCTTTGATGGAAAGTACTACATCTATCCTACAACAGATGGTGTTGAGGGCTGGGGTGGATATCAGTTCCACGTATTCTCATCTACTAATCTGATTGATTGGGAGGATGAAGGTGTAATCCTTGATCTTAAGCAGGACCCTGACAAGGAAATTCTCAACGATAAAGGTGTCAAAATTGCAGCAGTTCCTTGGTCAAATGGAAATGCCTGGGCTCCTACAATCGAAAAGAAAAATGGAATGTACTATTTCTATTTCTGTGGACACGATACTGAGACTAATGCAAAAGCAATCGGCGTTGCATACGCAAAGAATCCAGCAGGGCCATTTACAGTACTAGACAAGCCACTAATCAGCATCAAGACATGCAATGATGCAGGCATTCAGATGGGACAGGCTATCGACCCTTCTGTATTTACAGATAAGGATGGCACCAGCTATCTATCATTTGGAAATGGCAAGGCAGCTATTGTAAAGCTTAATGATGATATGATTAGCATTGATGCCGATACAATGGAAAATGTATCTGGTCTTAATGGCTTTAGAGAGTCGCTTATCATCACATATCGCGATGGAAAGTATCACTATACCTGGTCTTGTGATGATACAGGCAGTGAAAATTATTCTGTAGCCTACGGAACAAGCGATAAGCTTGGTGGAAGAGTATCATATAGAGGAATGCTTCTTCAGAAGGATACAGAAAATGATATTCTTGGAACAGGACATCATTCAATTTTAAATATTCCTGGAACAGATGAGTGGTACATTTGCTATCACAGATTTATGACTCCACTTGGCCAGGTTTCTGGTGGATTTGGATATCATAGAGAGGTTTGCTTAGATAAGCTTACATTTGATGCTGATGGATTTATGGTAAAGGCTACTCCTACAAACAAGGGTATTACAGAGGCGGTTTATGTAAAGGGCTATGAACCAGCTCCAACGCCTGCCCCAGCTCCTTCAGGTTCAGGAAGCCAGCCTTCAGGTGGACAGTCTTCTGGTGGTTCATCAAGCACTGGTGGAGCATCATCATCTAATCCACAGCAGACAGCTGCTCAGACATCTGTTACAATAGCTGATGCACAGACACCTCTTGCAGGTGAGGCTACAAAGCCAGCTGTTGTAAAGCCTTCTACAAAGAAGCCTGCTACAACAAATGTCGAAGAGCCTTCTGAGGAGGAAGCAGCAGAGGATGAGGAGACTGTAGAATCAGTAGAGACTGAGACAGAAGACACATCTGTTGATGTAGAAGAAGCAGTAGAGAGCAATGAGGATACTGAAGAGGTAATCGCTGATGAGCAGGTTCCAGAAGCTGCTGTAGAAACAGGTCTTTCAGGAGCAGTAAAGGCTATTTTAGCTCTTATTGGAGCAGCTATTGTACTTGCTGCAGGTGCTATCTTCTTTAGATTTAGAAAAATTAAATAATAGGTTGCATTAAGAAAAAATACATGCTACAATACTAGAGCTGTTAATCGGGATGAAATGCGAGACCCTCGCATTTAAACAGCTATACTTACAGTTGGAAATTGTAAACATTTATTAAATGAGAGGTGAAAATCAATGAGACAGGGTATCCATCCAGATTATTATCAGGCTACAGTAACATGTAACTGTGGTAACACATTCGTTACAGGTTCTACAAAGGAGAGCATCCACGTAGAAATTTGTTCAAAGTGTCATCCATTCTACACAGGCCAGCAGAAAGCTACACAGGCTCGTGGACGTATTGACAAGTTCAATAAGAAGTACGGTATTGACGCAAAGTAGTTTGTTTTATGGACTTTTAAGGGTTGAGATTCGTCTCAGCCCTTTTTCCGTGTTAGCGTAAACAAGAGGCGGTTTTTATGAAATATTCAGGTATAGGCGGTCAGGCGGTAATGGAGGGCGTTATGATGCGCAATGGCGATCAGTATGCTGTTGCGGTGCGCAAGCCAGACAAAGAGATAGCCGTAGAAATAAAGAACACAAAAAAGATTAACGATATATGGCGCAAGATTCCTATTATCAGGGGTATGGTTTCTTTTGTAGATTCCCTTGTAATAGGGTTAGGCAGTTTGATGCAGTCTGCAGAATACTTTGAGGATGAAGAAGATTCCGTGGACAAAACAAAGCTTACAGCTGAGGAGTTAAAAAAGGTAGAAAGAAAAGAAAAAGCCGAGATGGGAGGCACGCTGGTGTTATCATTCGTATTGGCTCTTGGTATTTTCTTTGCATTGCCATATTTTATTTCTTTAGGATTAAATAAATTTGTTTCATCTCAGCCGCTTATTGCATTTGTTGAAGGTATCATCCGCATCACCATATTTAATGTATATATTATGGTGATTTCCAGAATGGAGGATATCAAGCGCACCTTTATGTACCACGGGGCAGAGCATAAATGCATTAATTGTGTGGAGTCAGGAAAGCCACTTACTGTCGAAAACGTGAGAATTTCCACAAGATTTCATAAAAGATGTGGCACAAGCTTCATTTTTATAGTATTTATTATTTCAGTTTTTGTTTTTATGTTTATCAGCTTTGATAATACCTGGATAAAGCTTATAGCTCGTCTTTTACTTATTCCAGTTATTGCAGGTATATCTTACGAATTCATCAGACTTGCAGGAAGATATGACAATGGTTTTGTAAATATCATTTCAGCTCCTGGCTTATGGCTACAAAAGCTTACCGTTATGGAGCCAGATGATGATATGATAGAGGTAGGAATTGCTTCAGTAGAAGCGATATTTGATTGGAAAGGTTTTCAGAAGAAGGAGTTCGATTCAGATGACGTTTAAAGAGGCGTTAAACAAAGGAATTCTTTTACTTGAATCAGAGGACATTTTAGATGCTAAGATAGACGCTTGGCTTTTGCTATCTTTTGTCAGCGGCATCACCAAGGCTCAGTATTTCCTAAAACAGAACGAGGAAATACCAGAGAATACATTGTACAAATATAAGGAGGTCCTGCTTAGACGTGGCAGCCATGTGCCACTCCAGCATATTACAGGTGAGCAGGATTTTATGGGACTTACATTCTGGGTTAATGAGCATGTACTCATTCCTAGACAGGACACAGAGACACTTGTGGAGGAGGCTTTAAAGGTCATTCCTTCTGGAAGTCACGTTTTAGATTTGTGTACTGGCAGCGGATGTGTTATTATTTCTCTTGTTGCTCTCGGACAGGGGCTCTCAGGAATTGGTGTTGATATTTCTGAGGATGCACTTGTGGTTGCCAGAGAAAACGGCACACGTATCGTCGGTAAAAAGGTTGCCTTTGAAAAGGGTGATTTATTTACTGGTGTCCAGGGCAGATTTAATGCTATCGTTTCTAATCCACCATACATCCCAACAGCAGTTGTTGAGGAGCTTGCTGTAGAGGTAAAGGACCACGAACCACGCCTTGCTTTGGATGGCACAGAGGACGGTCTGCTTTTCTACAGAAGGATTACAGCTTCTGCACAGGATTATCTTAATGAAGGTGGATGGCTACTAGTGGAAATCGGATATGATCAGGGGCAGGATGTTTCAAAACTGTTTACTGACGCTGGTTTCAAGGATGTAGAGGTAGTACAGGATTTGGCTGGAAATGACAGAGTAGTTAAAGGACACTTATAGGGGTCTTTTGATATAGATATTAGTAATTTTGAAATACAACATGGAGGTTTTAGCGTGTTCGATAGATTAGAAGATTTAGTTTTAAGATATGAGGAAGTAATGAATTTACTTTCTGAGCCAGATGTTGCAAATGATAATGCAAGATTTAGAGCCCTCATGAAGGAGCAGGCAGAGCTTGCACCTATCGTAGAGGCTTATAAGCAGTATACATCTCACAAGCAGAACATCGAGGATTCACTTGCTCTTTTAGATGAAGAGACTGATGAAGAGATGAAGGAGCTTGCAAAGGAAGAGTTAAACGAGTCAAAGGCAGAGGTTGAGAGATTAGAGCAGGAGCTCAAGATTTTACTCCTTCCCAAGGATCCTAATGATGACAAGAACGTTATCGTTGAAATTCGTGCAGGTGCTGGCGGTGAAGAGGCAGCACTTTTCGCAGCAGAGATTTATCGTATGTACGTACATTATGTAGAGTCTCGTGGCTGGAAGGTAGAGCTTCTTGAGGCAGATGAAACAGGTATCGGTGGTATGAAGAACATCGAGTTCATGGTTAAGGGAACAGGTGCTTATTCTATCCTTAAGTACGAGTCAGGTGTACACCGTGTACAGCGTGTTCCAGAGACAGAGTCACAGGGACGTATCCAGACATCTACTTGCTCAGTAGCAGTTATGCCTGAGGCAGAGGAAGTTGATATTCAGATTGAGGAAAAGGATATTCGTATCGACGTAATGCGTGCTTCTGGTAACGGTGGTCAGTGCGTCAATACAACAGACTCAGCTGTTCGTCTTACTCACTACCCAACTGGCATTGTTATCTACAGCCAGACAGAAAAGTCACAGCTTCAGAATAAGGAAAAGGCTTTCGCACTCCTTCGTGCAAAGCTTTACGATTTAGAGTTACAGAAGCAGCAGGATGCTGAGGCAGCAGAGCGCCGCTCACAGATTGGTACTGGTGATCGTGCCGAGAAGATTCG
>JAEEGI010020988.1_pt1 | contig 13019 bp, 10 predicted proteins | sample 8958751 | NCBI WGS metagenome assembly JAEEGI01 (sample SAMN16246545, study PRJNA631951) | gut metagenome | biome: gut microbiome; feature: rumen; material: KS-attached | host: Bos | place: Iran: Karaj | collected 2018-10
CGGATTCTCCGCCCACTATGCCCTGACGGAGCTGGGGTTTGAGAACATCGTCGTCCATGCTGCCGACATCCCGACCACCGGTAAGGAGAAGGCGATGAAGACGGATGCCGTGGATTCCGAAAAGATAGCTTGGGCATTGAAACGCGGAGAGCTGACCGGCATCTACGTTAAGGACAAACGATACATGGACGACACGAACCTTATGCGTTTGCGCCAGCGTGTTGTTACGGACCTTTCCCGCCAGAAGAACAGGACGAAACACCTGCTATACACGCAAGGGGTGACATACCCCGAGCGTTTCAGGAAGAACCGCACACATTGGTCGCGCAACTTCATGTCGTGGCTTCGCAATGAGGTGAACTTGCTCTCCGAAGAGAAGCGGTCGCTTGTCTTGCTTTGTGACCAGATGGAGAACACCCGCAGGTCGATTCTGGCGGTCACACGTGAGTTCCGCCGCCTGAGCACCACTGACAAGTACAAGGAGAACTACGACCTTCTGGCATCTGTATCAGGCTTCGGGCTGATCATGTCGATGTCGATGCTGACGGAGTTGAACAACGATGTAACGAGATTCCCCAACGAGCGCACATTCGTGTCAATACTCGGACTCATCTCGACATGCCATGACTCTAGCGAGAAGAAGGTCAGCGGGGAAAAGACAAACCGGGGCAGCAAGCACCTAGGGCCGCTGATCATCGAAACCAGCTGGGTGGCAATATATAGAGACATGGGGTTGGGAGCATACTACTCCAATTGCTTCCAGAGCATAAAGCCACACAAAGCGATAATAAAGGTGTCAAGAAAGCTCGCCTGCAGGGCTTACACAGTCCTAAAGACCAAGACCAAATATAAATATGAGCAATCATAAAGCGAACATCGCAGAATTGCGTGACAACAGGAATACAAGTCGGACTGACTTCTCATTTTGCAATGACCACTCTCCGTCCCTGATGAGTCTGTAGGACTACATCATATAACAGGTTGTGGCATTATACTCCAAGATTTGAAGAAGTAATCTGATGAGTGGCTACGGCTCACTACATCTGATAGAAGTTTGATCCGGCATTCCTGTTACTTACGCAACTCTCCAGGCATGTTGAACGTGTCTGGATGGGGATTTCTTGTTAAAGGACTTGCAAATTAGTGTGAAAATGAACACAGAACCGTTAAACAACACTAAAATATGAGCCAATTATATGGATTGCAACATAGAGAGGGGACAGGTAGTTGATTCCATAGTTACAACGATAGATGGCTCTGGCTCCCTCCTGAGCGATGCCAGGCACTTGAACTGATAGCGAATGATTCCGCGAATATCCTTGAACGGATGGATTTGTGGCCAATCCGGCTATTTGTACTCCCTGCTGATGCTGTATGAGGAGTCAAGAAGTTTTTTCTCGGAAGCATTACGATATGGTATGGCTTATTCATAGAATACAAGGAGAGGAAGAACTTAAAAGAAAGAAGCTGATATACTGACAGCATGTTCACGCCGAAGCCCTTGTCGAATACCGAAGGCATGATAGCGGCACTCCAGATAGTAGTCGCAATCCTCTACAGAAATCTCCCAACCCTGCTTGGTACTTGCCTACAGAGCCTTGGCATCTTCAAGATATTTAGGAACCCAAATACGACCGTCGTTACGCAGCGACTCAGACATCAGCGTCAACTTAGACTATTTGTCGCCGTGAACGGGGATACAGGTCGGGGGAATATAAAAGTATGATGGGTTTGCAAAGTAAGCACCCTTGTGATAGCACTGAACGGCAGCGGTACTGTTACATAATCCTATAGGCTAAGAGTCGGAAAAGTACAAAATATTATAATAAAAATTTTAAAATTTTAGTGTTTTTCTTTTATTTTGCTATATCTTTGCACAAACTCTAAGAACATATAAAACATATGACATCAATTGTTGGGGTACTAAATAAGCATGCTGTAGCTATTGCTGCGGATAGTGCTGTAACTATTGGAGGTAAAAAGGTTTTCAATAGTGCAAATAAAATCTTTGCCTTATCTAAACGTCAGCCTGTGGCTGTGGCCATGTATAATAATACAGATCTTATTTCTGTTCCTTGGGAAGTAATGATTAAAGAATATAGACGTTTTCTTGGAGATAATAAATACCCACATTTGAAGGATTACGTCACAGATTTCTATAAATTCTTGTCTGACCATAATTATTATACAACAAAAGAAGAACAGGTTAAACACCTTTATGACCAATTTGTGTCATATATTGTCGCATTAGCTTATGAGGTGCGCCGAGATTTGAAAGATGGAGAGAAATTTGAATCCAAGTATATAAAGAATCTGGTCAATCTACAATCTCAGTATGAGGCGGGAAGACAACCGAATGAGAGTATGGCAGATATGACTCTTACGGATTTTGCGGCTAAATGTGATGAAGGAATAGATCTTACTGTAAATGAGATTAAAAACCTATCCAAACAAGATATAGACAAAAAAATCGTTGCCGATTTGTTATACTCTGTTTTTTGCTGTCGTATCTGGTTGGTTAATTGTACAGGACTTGTCTTTGCAGGATATGGGGATGAAGATATTTATCCGTCAATATACAGTTATCAAACGCAGTGCGTCATAGATGGAAAACTATCATACGCACACCTCACAGGAGAAGATTGCGAAATTGGTAGCAAATGGGTTGCTGCTATTCGACCATTCGCCCAAAGAGACGTAATGGATACTATTATCTTTGGTGTTGCCCCATCGGTTAAGAATACATATAGTGAAAATTTCATTGAACCAATGAGAAAGATGCTAACAGACCTGGCCAACCAATTAGAACCATCAAGCAAAGATGCAGCAAACGTTCTCCGAACCTTTGTACTTAACGGAATGGAGGGTTATCGAGACAATTACATGGCATTATGCGATGCATCAGCAAACTCTATTTATATGCAGCCATTTGTAAATTCGGTTATCCCTCTTGATCGGGAAGATTTGGCAGAATTTGCAGAAAGTCTCATTAAACTAACTTCTATTAAAAGAAAAATTAGTTTAGATCAATCTACTGTAGGTGGTCCTATTGATGTGATGGTGATTTCAAAAGGTGAAGGCATCATTTGGATGAAACGAAAACATTACTTTGATCCAAAGTTAAATCATAGTTTCTTTGATAACTACTTTAAATAATTTCTATTATGAATAATTTCGGATATGGCACAATAACATTAGGTACTACACTCGAACAGTGTACCTATAATAACACTGTAGTTGATGAAGCCTTACAGAGAGAAATGATGAATGCAGAAACAGAAGACCAAGTTTTAGAACTGTCTGTCGAAAGACTCTATCAAAGTCTAAAGGAATCTATTAAATTATAGATAATTAGTTTACATTCTTTATTTCTTTATGAACAGAAAAAGGAGCCCTGCGGCTCCTTTTTTCATTGATACTTAAACGAGACGTAAGGGTAGTGTAAATTGAACTGTGTCAAGGCTCTATTTCTGTAAGCATCCGATAAAATACACGTTGTTCCAGTTGTAGTTTGGTTGTACCTTTGCCCAGAAATATTGCACCCAACTACAACTGTTTTGATTATGACACATGACGAGTTTGTCGATTTGCAGCTGGCCCACCAGTCGAGTGGGTTGACGCTGAAGTCGTACCTGAAGCAGATAGGTACAAGCTATTCCACCTACAACTACTGGCGCAAGAAGTTCTGCTCTTCGGATGATCCCACACGGGACCTTGCCCCTATCAACATCCGGCGTGCGACTTCCTCTGCCCATTCTTTCTCGGGTGATGCGCCTATTGGGGTCTCACTGCTGTTCCCCAATGGCCTTCAGGCTCATTTCGGCATCGGCTCCGAGGACGTGCTCATGGAGTTGTTGGACAAAAGCCTTTCTTCCCATGTTCTGCCTTAACGACACGATGCGCTACTTTCTCTGTCCGGGAAGGACAGACATGCGCAAGGGCATCAGCTCCCTTTGCGGCGTGGTGCACGAGAGGATGAAAAGCGACGTGCGCAACGGCGACGTTTTCATCTTCATCGGGCGGAGCCGCAGGTTGATGAAGCTGCTCCATGCGGAGGATGGCGGCATGGTGATGTACGTCAAGCGCCTGGAGGCCGGCCGTTTCAAGCTGCCCCAGTTCGACGGGCAGAGCAACAGCTACCAGATGGAATGGCGCGACCTGGTGGTGATGGTTGAGGGCATCCAGGAAACCCCGGGGCAAAGGCTCAGAAGGCTCAGGGCACAGCGCCGGGAATACGTTGTGTGACGGCCTTTCTATTATTAATATAATTTGCTGATATTTAGTAATTTATAGTTCTTTTTATTCGTTTTTCTCGCATAAATGTCGTACCTTTGCACTATATAAAACAGGTGCGGACAATGAACGAAAACGACATTCTCAGACAAGCGATAGAGGCTCTGCAGGCCTCTGTCGCCTCATTGTCCGAAAATCACAGGAAGGAGGTGGACGCGCTTCAGTCAAAGATAAAGGAGCAGGAAGCCCAGATCGCATGGCTGAAGCAGCAGCTCTTCGGGAGCAAGTCGGAGAAGCGCCCCGTCTTCGACCCCAACTGCCCCGACCTCTTCGCCGCAGAGTTCGCCGACCTTTTCAGCCAGGCCGGGAAGGAGCGTGACGAGGCCGCGGAGCAGCTGCCCGGGGAAGACAAGCCCTCCCCGAGGAAAAAGCGCCAGGTGCGGCGCATGATAGAGGACCTGCCCGTCCTGGAGACCGTCCGCCTCAGGCCGGAAGGTGTCGATGAGGCGCTGTACAGGAAGATCGGCGAGGAGGTCACCCGCGTCGTCGAGCACAAGCCCGGACAGCTCTTTGTCAGGGAAATCATCCGCGAGAAGTGGGGGCTGCGCGACAACACCATGCTGCCGCCCGAGGGCATGCCCTCCGTGCTCATCGCCCCCATGCCCCTGCTGCCGGTCAACAAGGGCATCGCCGGTGCCAGCCTGCTCTCGGAGATACTGCTGCAGAAATACGAGTACCACATGCCTTACTACCGCCAGATACAGCAGTTCCGCCATCTCGGCCTGAAAGGCCTGACGGAGAGCACCGTCGACGGCTGGTTCAAGCAAACGGCCGGACTGCTCAGGCCCCTCTACGACGTGCTGGTGGCCGAGGTGATGAGGTCGGACTACAATCAGGCCGATGAGACAACCACCCCCGTGATAGACCACGCAAGGAAGAAGGCGGCGAAGGAATACCTCTGGATGGTGAGGGCGGTGATGGAGAGGCTGGTCATCTTCCACTACGACCAGGGGTCGAGGGCCGGGGCGGTAATCGAGGACCTGGCAAACAGGCATAACTTCAGGGGATATCTTCAGTGTGACGGTTTTGCGGGTTATGAGACGGCCTTCAAGGCCAACCCCGGCGTGACCCTTGTCAATTGCATGGTTCATATCAGAAGACATTTCCAGACCGCTCTCGATGAGAACCGTGAGGTGGCGGAGCATGCCCTGAAGGAAATACAGCACCTGTACAAGGTAGAGCACATGTGTGATGAGGCCAACCTGTCGTTCGACGAGAGAAAGGAGAAGCGCCAGCAGCTGTCCAGGCCCATCATGGAGGCCATGAAGGCTTGGATGGAGACCGAGGGCATCAAGTACAGCGAGAGCTCGCAGATTGGAAAGGCAATCACCTATGCCTACACACGGTGGGGCAACATGATGCATTACCTGGAGGACGGAAGAATCTTTTTGGACAACAACCTCGCGGAGAATGAGATCAGGCCTATCACTTTGGGAAGAAAGAATTATTTGTTCTGCGGCAATCACGAGGCAGCACAGAATATGGCCGTCATCTGCTCGCTGCTGGCAACATGCAAGGCTCATGATGTGAATCCCCGCATGTACCTCAACAGCATCATCACCGACATGCCATACAAGGCCAAGGCCACGGAGAGTGAGTTGTTGGAAATGCTGCCACACAAATGGAAGCTCAAACACCCAGAGGCCATCATCACCAAAGAAGAACAATAGAAAGGTTCAACATTATAACGACAGCAGCTACATCCACATAATGGTTGTAGCTGCTGTCGTTATTATATATAGGTGCTAATACCTGTACTTCGTCGAATGCTTACATATAAGAGCTATACAACCGAAGCAATGGAGTAGGTTCTTTGCTTTGTTTAAGATTTCGGACAAGACAAAGCTGTGGTTACTGATATTTGCGATTATTCTCATTGGAGGTCTCACGTTTGCCACTATGTATTGGATTATAATAAGATTAAAATGGTTGACTCTAGTGCTGGTTGCTGGATATTTCGTTTTATATGAGACTGTAGAACGGATAGGCAAGGTGCTTCCCGGAAAGGCGATGAATGCTGTTAGGAGCGTTGTGTCACTACCGATAACCCTTTTTTATCTCCTTGCTGATTTGATGCATCCGTTTTTAACAATAGTAGGTACATATTTTATGGTCGCATTATTCGCATTTTGCGTGCCAACCATTTTTCTTGCGGCTGCTTCAATAGTGGGATGGTGGGATTTGAAGCCTGAAACGATTGTATTTATCGTGATTGCTTTGGGGTCTATACTTAGTTCTCATCATTCGGTAACAAAGGGGATTATAAGGCATACTCCGCTGAAGAACTGGGGCAATCATACCTACGAATCGCATAGGGAACAGCTAGCTTTTTATTTGGTTCATCCAAGTAATATGGTGTTTATTGTCTATTTGGTATATTTTGTGTTTCTAGCTATATCTGGATATATGCTTATTCAAAATGGAGGGTATTTGATATCAGAGTGTTTTGATTTGGCGATACTGAAAGCTTTCTTGGTTTACATTGCCTATACCAATATGAGAACAAAGGCGAAGGAAACGGAAATAGAGGCCAAAGAATTGTTTGAAAAGATATCGGGTCTGTTTGAGCATGATAAATTTGAGTGAAAATGGGAAATAAGAATGACATTAAGAATAATAAGTTGACAGAAATGTCGGATGCGGAATTTTTGTCTTTCCTTTATTCGGAGAGGGAAAGAGAGGAGAGCCTAAATTCCTTTCAGGGATGGAATGTATGGGCTGTTGTTGGTGCTATGATAACGGTTGCTTGTGCCGCATATAACATCATTTGTGTTCATAAGGGTGTTATTGATAGGCAGAGAACACTCTATTTGGTAAGTTGGTTTATGGGTACCATTTTTTGTTATTGGTATTCCATCATGTTTTGTATGTCATTTTTGGAACGCAAACGAGCCAAGGATTTTAAAAGAATAAAACATCTTAAAGATGTCGCACCTATACCATATCTAATCGTTACCACTGCATGCTCGGTGGTATTTGCATTGGGTTTTCTTTTTATAAAATGTGATAATCGTTGGAACACGGTTACAATATCGTGGATAGTTTTGGCTGTATGTCATCTTTTGATATGTATTAATGTATATGTCAACAAGAATACCGTTGTGTGGGCAGTTAAAGATAATATTTGGTTTACAAGAACCAGATTTATGATTGCTAGTGGGTTGTCGGTTTGTACGATGTTTTGGGTAATATGGAAATGGTCGATGGAGAATATATCAGGACCAGTTATCGGAACCCCAGAATTTGAACTGGCAGTGTGTATTACCACTTTCGTGATGCTTTTCTTTTTTTACCTGGAAATCAAATTGAAAAACAGAAAATCGTCGGAAATAGATGTGTTAATTGATGATTTTATTTATAAAGATAAATCAAAGGAGAATGTTTTTTATCAACTCCGAGCTAATCAGATGGGGTATGGTATATTGGAAGCTTGTTCGCAAGAACTCTGTGCTTTAAAGAAGTATTTGGATGATTTTGATTCTAAAAAGAAGATATTGGAAGATCTTAAAGCTTCATTTGAGAATGGTACTATTGATGCTGATTGTGTGGTAAATAAATTTGAATCATTGAAGGAATCGTTTGAATTTTATGAAGAGTTGGCTAATCGGGTAGATGTATTATATAATAGGCTGAATGAGATTGCCAAAAATGTTCCTGAGCTGAAGGATGAAGATGAGTTTAAGAACTTGCTTGGTATCGTTGGCTGGATGATGAAGAAGTCGAAGGTAATGACTGATGAAATCAAACTTGTGGCAGAGGAATTTGAGAAGTTTTTTAATGAATATTATGCTATGGAGGAGGAATGAGGACTACTATGGCAAAATGATATGCGAGACAAAGAAGAAAGAGACGGTTACACTGGGATTCTCTATGGGGAAACAGACTAACTTAGAAAGATTGAGGATGGTGCAGGACATCTAAGGGAACTGAAACGTCTTGATTCATGAACACAATAAAGAGGAGATCTATTGTCACCGCACAGTTATCTACTCCTTTGATGATTAAATTGATTTAGCCTCCCAATAAGAATCTATGATGAGTAGAATTTTGTCTTTCCCCTTCAGTTTTCGTTCTATGGTCTTGGACTCAGTGTTCCAGAAAAAATCGGCGAATACTTCTTTAGCAAAATCAGCACATTGCTCCCGGCTTTTATCCAACAACATAAAGGCACTGACTATTTCGTAGAGTTTTTGTTGGGTATATGGCGAGCCTACCCTACTGATGGTTTCTTCGGGTCCAGAAGTATACCCATTACGGAGGAACTTTTCCACACAAGCCTTGATAGCTTCCTGTTGTGCTGGTGTAAATTGACTAATCTGGTCATAGAACCAAGGCAAAACCTTATCCTCAAAATCCCGTTGAATTTGTGTAGGTGCACCATACCTGGCAAGTTTTTCCTTGTCTTCTTCGTATGACATTTCATCTTCTACATCATCAGGAACAGGTGAGACATCGGCAGACGGCAAATCAGCGGATGAATCAACGTCTGGCGTGACATCGGAAGGTGAAACTTCGCCAGGTGACTCTAAAGCTGGTGTGTCCATGATAGAAGGACTCATAGAGGCCATATTAGCCGAAGAAGAAACATTCACTTCGCCCTCATTCAATTCATCTGTTTGTTTTCTCGATTGTTTCTGTGAGTCTTCAACCAAAGAGGGTTTTTCTGCTCCATTTGGCACCATATCATTGGCCTCTCTATTCTGATTGGGTTTTCTAAGGTCAAGGAATCCGATTCCGGCAATCATCATCACGCCGATGAATGCCACAAACCTAAACCAATGCCATTCAGAAGAATAAGCATCATCGGCAAAAAGTGTAGGCTCCGCATCAAGCAATAGCAAAATGGTAATGAATGCGGCACCAAAGCATATCCATTTCCTCCAAGGCGACTTGAAGAAATACATCGTCACTATGAATACGATGAAGGCACAGACCTCAAACGCAAGAAGAAGTGGGTAAGATAGGGTATACATGATTTTTCTATTTGTTATCCTTTGAGAATGCAAAGGTACAAAAAAGGAATGGTGGTAGGAAAAAAACAAAGGTTTTATTATAGTTAAAGTGATATAAATTCATAGGGTCGCTGAAAAAACCTAATAGAAATAGCAGTCTTTATAGGTTCTATATTTCAGGCTATCTCAGACATATATATTTAACAAAAGAGATGGGAAAAAATGATAAAACCAAAATAATTGAGTACTTTTGCAAATAAAAGGATAAAAATATGGAACAAAACGAAGCAAACGGCGGCCTTATAAAATACAAGGAAGAATTTGAGACTGTATGTGACATCATTTTCACCCACAAGAAACGGGCAATGAAAGCTATTCATAATGAATCCCTCAATATGCTTTGGGAGGTAGGCGCTTATGTTTCTAAACGATTGAAAAATGCGATATGGGGTGATGGAGTTGTACGGATGTTGGCAGAATATATACACACCAGGAATCCCAAGGCTAAAGGATGGAGCTATCGTACCATCTACAAGATGGTGCAGTTTTATGACACTTATTCTTCAGATGCCTTCAAAGAGATTGTCAACCATTATGCTATGCATAATCCCATATCTGTCACTGGCTCTCAAAAAATGCCACAGAAAGAAGATGCAATTGTGCCAATCGAATTGGCACAAATACAATCGAACGAATTTGTGCCAATCGAATTGGCACAAATACCTTCCGTTCTCTTTTCCACAGGATGGAGCAATCACCAATTAATTATGAGTCAGTGCAGAACTGACGAACAACGTCTTTTCTATATGCTTTATGCTGGCAGAGAACAATTGGAATATAAAGAGCTGCTGCGTGCGTTGAAAACAGACGCCATGTCATCCATACTTGGAAGCAAGGATGTGCAATCAGCAATTATGAAACGCGAATATCCACAAAGTGGTGTGTTATTCAAAGACACTGTTTATCTGGAAATGTTTGGGTTGCCAGTGAAATACAAGGAATCAAAACTTCGTAAAGAAATCGTCAACCATATGAAGGACTTTATTCTTGAAATGGGTAAAGACTTTCTGTTCATTGATGAAGAACACCGAGTGACTGTAGGTAGCAAAACGTTCAAAGTGGATTTACTATTTTACCACAGGCTTCTCCAATGTATGGTGGCTATTGAGTTAAAAACTACAGAGTTCCATCCGAAAGATTTGGGACAATTGGAATTCTATTTGGAAGCTCTTGATCAAGAAGAACGACGCTCCAATGAAAACCCAAGTATCGGCATCATCCTCTGTAAGGATGCTGACATGGAAGTCGTGCGATATGCCTTGAACCGCAGTATGTCACCGACGATGGTAGCACTATATAAAGAGCAGTTGCAGGTGGGCAGTGTTATCCAGCGAAGTTTGGTAGAATTCTGCAAGTTTTTGAATGAAGAAAAAGATTCAGAAAAAGAAAGATCTCAAAACTAATGCCTAATAAATGGTATTCAAAAATTTCAGTTTTTCTCTCATTCATAACCAAATGTGTAAAAGGTACAAAGAAAACAAAAAATTCAATGACAAAGCATAACGAAGAAGTATTGAAATGTCTTAATGACTACCTAAAAGTAAAAAGGCCTGGCTATGCCGTTTTGATCAAAGGGTCTTGGGGATGTGGAAAGACCTACTTCATTAAAAAGTGGTTAGATGCGTTGTCAGACAATGATGCCGGAAATGATAACTACGTCATAATAAAGCCCATTTACGTATCTCTTTATGGAATGTCTTCAACGAACCAGATTGATGAAGAAGTTAAGAGAATAATAAGTCCCATCCTGCACAGCAAAGCTATGAAAAAAGCAGGAAAAATGCTAAAGGTCGCTATTTCGGCAGCAATTCGATATAATATTGATTTAAATGACGATGGCGATGTGGATGTGAAGATGAAATGCACAATTGATCCTAAGGCATTGCTTAGTAGTAATGATAATCATGTGAAGGGTAATAGGCTTTTAGTCTTTGATGATTTGGAAAGGAGCAACATGAATATTCAAGAGGTACTAGGCTACATCAATTATTTTGTGGAACATATTGGCTGTAATGTGGTGATTGCTGGGGATGACACTAAATTTAAAGATTTGAATGAATACAAAAATATTAAAGAGAAAACAATAGGAAGAGAGTTCCTGATTGACCCAGATGCTAATTCAGCTGTAGAGAGTTTTATCAATGTTGAGCATGTTTTGGGCAAGGATTATCTTATAGAACATAAAAACGTGATTATTGACTGCTTCAATGTTTCAGGAACTAATAACCTAAGACTGCTTAAACAGAGTTTGAACGATTTCAGCCTAATGATAGATAGAATTCCTGAGTCTTTGAAGGAAAAAACAGGTTATGTACTAATAAAGTCTCGATTGCTGGCAAATTTCGTGGCTGTTTATGCAGAAGACAAAGGCCAAGAAATAGGGATGGATAACTATAGTGAACAACTTGGCGAAGATATAGCGAACCAGATTGCTATAGATTTTTCTGAGCATGAAGACCCATCTTCGAGGGAGATGATAAAGAAGCATAATAAGTATAAGATAGCAGGACTCACTGAAAAATATTATGTTTTGGCACCTGACTACGTTGACTGTGTTCTGGCCTATTTACGCACGGGGAAAATTAAAGTAGACTTTCTAACAAATGAGTTGCAGAAAGACGAAAATAAGCCTTGGGATATACTAGAAAACTATATGAGTCTTGAAAACGACGTGTTGAAAAGAAATATAGATTTAAATGTAGGATATCTTGAAAACGGCGATTTCAAGTCTGTAGACCAAATGCTAAGATCTGCTACAGTTATGCTACGTCTTATTCATTGGGAGCTATGTCCAAAATACAATACGGACAAAGTGATTTTCTGGTGTACTAAGATAATGAAAGAACAGTTTTATGGGAAATGTAAGACTCAAAATGAACTACATAATATGAGGAGCCATGTTTTGACTTGTATGCATTATTATACTTTGGGTAACAGCCTAAAAGAGTATGAATGTTTTATGACGGCCATAGACGATATTTTTAAAGAAAAAAAGGGAAATTTGAAAAATGACTTGACAGAAATTCTTGAATCGCTTTGCGACGACAGCATTGATGATTTGTATAGAATTTATGGAGGTTCGACACCAGACCATTCTACAAGTTACTCTAATTCGGCCATATTTGCCAAAGTTGAGCCAGAGAAATTTGTCATGAGTTTTGTCGCGTTAAAAAATGAGTCAAAGAGTAAGGTTGTGTCTTTTATTGTTACCCACTATAGCGAGGCATTAAACATTCAGAATCTTGAAGAAATGGTACAGCATTATATTGACGATCTTAAAACACTCCCTCATATTATAACGCTCCTGGAGCAAGAATCTGAAAGATCTCAGTTAGTGGACAAGTTAAATATTACTTTATTGAAAAACAACTTGGAAAAAAGCGCTGAAAAGATAAGAACAGCTAATACTATTAGACAGGAAAGAATGAATGCATCTTAAAGAGTTCTTTATTTTCAAGAACAATGTAGGTTCCTACCCCTTATAAGAGAAGCATGTTCGTTTCGTCATCATAACACTCTTATCGTTGTTTATCTCCACATATCATTTATTATCAAAAATTTGCGACATATTTGCGACACGTCTTTGTAACTAACTGAGTATAAGTCGATGTTATCTTCGAGGAGGTCAAATGAGACGCATAAGTAAAGACATAACAAAACACTATCAAATGGCGTGTAGCTCAATGAGTTACACGCCATTTGCTTTTTATGGGC